>ENA-OYWE01000462-OYWE01000462.1-human-gut-metagenome-genome-assembly--contig:-NODE-462-length-12187-cov-7.563304_pt1 | contig 12187 bp, 9 predicted proteins | sample MGYA00244166_ERZ653389 | MGnify/ENA primary metagenome ERZ653389 (study PRJEB26926, sample SAMN06165040) | human gut metagenome | biome: ENVO:00009003; feature: ENVO:2100002; material: ENVO:00002003... | reverse complement strand
GTATATGTAGGGTTCTTCATAACCCCGGAACTCAGGAACAGGCCCTCTATATAATTCCTCTTGTAAAACTCCACGACTAGATCGCACAGTTCTTCCGGTGCAAATGCGGTTCGTGGTACATCATTGCTCTTTCTATTCAGACAATACTTGCAGTCGTATACACAGTGATTGGTCATAAGGACCTTCAGGAGTGATATGCACCGTCCATCTGCAGCAAAGCTGTGGCATATCCCGCAGGACACACTATTGCCAAGGGCTCCTTTCTCGCCTTTTCTGTCCACTCCGCTGGATGTACAAGCCACATCATACTTGGCCGCATCAGCCAGTATCTTTAATTTTTCATTTGTTGTAAGTCCTTTTATTATCTCGCTCATACGTTCTATTATACGAACATTAGTTCGATAATACAAGTAATTTTATACAAATTTCTGTCGGTGTCCTTCCTGTCCCAGGTTGGCATAAAAGGGGTCAGGTACCTCCGTCCCCAAAGAATCCGCAGAGACTGAAAAACCGGATATATCCAGGCATAACGCCTTGAATATATCCGGTTTGCATATTGCTTATATTGTCTAACTGTTTGTCAGTTTATATCTTAGAGCTGTGGACCTGCAGCAACTAATGCCTTACCTGCTGCATTTCCCTCATACTTAGCAAAGTTCTTCTGGAATCTTGCTGCAAGATCCTTAGCCTTTGTCTCCCACTCTGAAGCATCAGCGTATGTGTCACGTGGGTCAAGGATTGCTGGATCTACACCAGGAAGCTCTGTTGGAACCTCGAAGTCGAACATAGGGATCTTCTTTGTAGGAGCCTCATTGATAGCACCGCTAAGGATTGCATCGATGATTCCTCTTGTATCCTTGATAGAGATTCTCTTGCCTGTTCCATTCCATCCTGTGTTGACAAGATATGCCTTAGCACCACTCTTCTCCATCTTCTTAACAAGCTCCTCTGCATACTTTGTAGGATGCAGCTCGAGGAATGCCTGACCGAAGCAAGCTGAGAATGTAGGTGTTGGCTCTGTGATACCTCTCTCTGTACCAGCAAGCTTTGCTGTGAATCCTGACAGGAAGTAGTACTGTGTCTGCTCTGGTGTAAGGATTGATACTGGAGGAAGTACTCCAAACGCATCTGCTGAAAGGAAGATTACGTTCTTTGCAGCTGGTGCTGATGATATAGGTCTTACAATGTTCTTGATGTGATCTATTGGGTAAGATACACGAGTATTCTCTGTTACGCTCTTATCAGTGAAATCAATCTTGCCGTTTGCATCAAGTGTAACGTTCTCAAGAAGAGCGTTTCTCTTGATAGCGTTGTAGATGTCTGGCTCTGAATCCTTGTCAAGGTCGATAACCTTAGCGTAGCATCCACCCTCGAAGTTGAATACGCCGTTGTCATCCCAGCCGTGCTCATCATCACCGATGAGGAGACGCTTTGGATCTGTTGAAAGTGTTGTCTTACCTGTTCCTGAAAGGCCGAAGAAGATAGCTGTGTTCTCACCGTTCATATCTGTGTTAGCTGAGCAGTGCATTGAAGCCATTCCCTTAAGTGGAAGGTAGTAGTTCATCATTGAGAACATACCCTTCTTCATCTCTCCGCCGTACCATGTGTTAACTATAACCTGCTCATGGCTTGTGATGTTGAATGCTACACATGTCTCTGAGTTAAGTCCTAACTCCTTGTAGTTCTCAACCTTAGCCTTTGATGCATTGTATACTACGAAATCTGGCTCGAAATTCTTAAGCTCTTCCTCAGTTGGCTTGATGAACATGTTTGTTACGAAATGAGCCTGCCAAGCAACCTCAACGATGAAACGGATAGCCATACGAGTATCAGCATTTGCTCCGCAGAATGCATCAACTACGAAAAGTCTCTTGTTTGAGAGCTCCTTCTTTGCAAGGTCCTTAACTGATGCCCATGTCTCCTCTGTCATTGGATGGTTATCGTTCTTGTACTCATCTGATGTCCACCATACAGTATCCTTTGAATTCTCATCTACTACGATATACTTATCTTTAGGTGAACGGCCTGTATAAATACCAGTCATAACGTTAACTGCGCCAAGTTCACTAACCTGTCCCTTCTCGTATCCCTGAAGGTCAGCCTTTGTCTCTTCCTCGAATAACAATTCATATGAAGGATTGTGTACGATCTCTGTTGTGCCTGTAATGCCATACTTAGTTAAATCAACTGTTGCCATTTTTCTTAACTCCTTTTCTTTAAATGTATTTCATTGATAGGTGCATGTCGCCTGTACCCTGCCGGCACCGCAACTATACAGCACTCAATAATCTGAAAATAAATATGAACACTTTCTCTCATATTCAGTTGAAAGTATACCCAATTAGTCAAAATAAATCAATATGATTATTGAGTTTTTTTTGTAGTTTACAGAAACTTCTCAATTATAATCTGAATTTTATATTTATTACTTGCATAACCTAAGATAATGAGCTTCCACGTCTCTTCTCAAGGAATTTTGACTTCACTATCAGAATATCACCTGTCTGTATCTTCAGATCACCTGTCGGCAGTATAGACATATTATCCCTGAGTACCATATATATATTCACACCATACTCCTCCGTAGCCTGGAGTATGGTCCTGCCGCAAAACTTGCTCACATCATCTACGAGCAGTTCTCCAATCTCGTCCACATCAACAACTTTGGACTCCTCGTTGGCATTGTTCTGATACTGCTCTACAAATCCGGCACTTATGATACCTGTAGGTATCGCTACCAGCAGAACTCCCATAAATGCTATGACTATCGCCATGCATTTGCCCATCAGCGTGATCGGGTAAATGTCTCCATATCCCACGGTAAGAACCGTGGACACCGCCCACCATATTCCGCTGAAAGCATTGCTGAACACCCCTGGCTGTGCAGCATGTTCCGTGCTGTACATGCACAGACTGCTCGCCATCATCAATATAAATATGATGAACATGGATGAAATAATCTGCCTGCTCTTTCTTACCAGTACAATCTTGATGACATTGAAACTATCATACCTCGAGTTGATCCTGAACAGATGAAATATCCTGACGACCCTGAGCATTCTGAATGCCACAAAACCAGAAAGGAAAAATACCGGTATGATTGTCAAAAGATCGACAACACCGTCATACGATATTAGAAACTTTCCTATCGCCTTTCCTCTGGTGCATGTGGGATACAAAAAATCCGCCGTCCATATGCGGAGGGTGTACTCAACACAGAATACGCCTGTAGTCACCCACTCGATAACACTCAGTATTCCATAATATGGTTCAAGCTGATCGTAGGTCTGCAGGAACATCACCGATATGTTAGACAATATGACAATCACTATAAATATGTCAAATGCCCTGCTCAGCAGATTGCTTTTGTCCCCTATCTGTATTATGTCAAATATTTGTTTTTTTAGTTTTGTCTTGTTTACCGCCATTGTATCCCTCTTGATTATGCCTGTTAGCTATAGTCCTTCCCCTGCAGATGGCCTATTTATCCTTGAGAATATCCATCATCTCATCTATCATCTCTTCATCCTGAAGTCTGAACTTTATCTCAACACGTCTGGATGCATCCATGTCAACCTCTCCATCATCACCATATATCGGATTGCTGTAGGACTTTCCATTTGCCGTAAGCACTGTCCTCAGCTGTTCTTCCTGTCCACTGCTGATTATGCCATTGCTCTCCGTCAGGCAGTACTTTGCCACCGAAAATGCTCTCTGCTGTGAAAGTTCAAGATTGTATATGTAGGAACCATTCGTATCCGTGTGTCCCTCTATGATTATCTCCGAAACATAATCCCTGTAATCATCACTTAAAAGTACACTACAATACTTAGGAAGAAACTGGTTGATAAATTTCTTTCCATCCTCCTTCAGTTCACTGTCCGACACGTCAAACAGCACTCCCGCGTCAAATGTGATCGCACCGGTCTTCTCATCTATCTTAACATTTAGTGAGCTGCCTGAAAACTCATCCCTGAGTGCCTTTACCAGATCACTTCTGATTCCAGCAATTCTGTCGAGTTCTTTCTGCTGCTCATCAAGCATCTTCTCCTGATCAGCAATTATCTTCTTCTGCTCGTCAAGCTGTTCCTGTTTACTCTCATACTGCCTCTTGGACTGCATGAGTGTGAACGATATAATAAGAATAAATATCAGAAGCAGAGCAGCCATCATGTCCGAATATGACAACCAGTAGGACGTTTCTTCATCCTCGTGTCTTCTTCTCTTTCTGCTCATGACCTATCCTCCCCACTATTTACACCTATAGCCCTCGGACGGTTTATACGCCCTCTGAATATGTCATTCTGATCCCTTGTCAGTGTTCGGATATCCTCTATATTCTCCCCCATAGCTCTGAGATATGGAAGAAGTTTTTCCTCTATAGCCTTCTGTGTTGCAAGCATCGCCTCGAGCTGTTTTTTCTGGAAGTCAAGCTCCAGATTGCCGTTGTCGTACGCCGCATCCGGCTTGACGTATCTCTTGAATTCAGATATAAACCCATCAAGCTTATGATATGCCTGTTCAAGCACTGACTTAAATATCAGGTTAAATGTCAGAGAAAATATCATTCCATATATGGACGTGTGGAATGCTACCTTTATTCCATCCATAAGAGGTCCGATACTGTTTGTTATCTCCTCCGCCGAGCCCGTGTTGAACGCCTGGAGTCCAATGGAAAGTCCGATGAATGTTCCAAGAATACCAAGTCCCGTCATGGCTCCCGGCACCAGCGAGAGCCTGCCCTTCTCGACCGCATCATCGATAAGCTGATAGTTTATGAAATCCTCGATATCACAGGAATACTTTCCTTCCTCGTCATTTTCAAGACGTTTCATCTCCTCAATGTAATCAACATACGAGTTTCTGAGATGTTCCTCGTTAAATATACCATATCTGGTCTCCGTGCGGTAGAGTTCCCACAGAAGCTTCTTTTCCTTGGCATAGTCACCCTTTATGTAGCTTATCGCTATATGAAAATCCTCACCCATCTGGTCGATGTGCTTCAGATGCTTATATGCGTACACAAATATAGCACCGGTTATGGCAAACATACACGCACTTATCATCACGTTTGCCAGATCCAGGCTGTCATTCGTGACGTTAAGGAGAATACATGTCCCCAGCATCGCCACGTACACAACCGGAAGCCATTTCTTGTTCAGTTCCACCCTCATATTCTGCTTCTTGCGAAACGATCTTGCAGCCTTCTCATTCTGCGGTCTGACTGTCTTCAGTCTGTTTCTTTTGTTCATATTGTTTCCTCCCATTGAACACCAGCCATGCAAAATTTGCCTTCGGCAAATGGCTGGCGCTACATGTCAAGTTTTCATAGAAAACTTGACACATCCATACAATATATCCTTTCTGCCATGTTTTTAACAACCGGCAGCAGCAGACTCCCCCGTTCCACCTTTTCTATTTTATCATAGTTAAAAAACAGGGATTTTACCAGTTGAAATACTTACTCTTTTTAATATTTTTAACTGCTATATCCATCACAATGTGCACACCGCACAATTCGCCATATCCTTTTTGTGCATTTTACAAATAAGGTCATATTTTTTTTAAATTTTGAAGATTTTATTTTGCAAAACGTTTTTTTTCTGTACATATTCTGTTCATATTTTATGTTTATACTGAATTCAGTTGTTAAGGAGAACGTAATTTACTCTTTGTTGTTTAAGTTGTTGTAAAAAAGAACCGCTGAGATTTATCAAGCGGTTCTTTTTTTGCGCTTTTTTAGTCTTTTTCCCCAGCAACTTATTGTCTTCACATGTTGCCTATTATCCATAACTTGGCTATTTAGGCGTTAAAAGAATAAAAGCCGATATACAGATGAGATCAGAACCTGTACACCAGCTTTCCTTGTATTTATCTTTTTTATATTTATCTTTATATATTCATCTTCATGTCTATATCTGTCAACCCAATATGCAAGGACGTATTTCCTACTCTGTAGGAAGCTTTGCCTGCTCAAATATCTCAGCAACCTTGTCATCAGGCTTCTTTGTGAGAAGTGATACCACAATGGCTGTGATAAATGCTGCTGCAAATCCAGGAACGATCTCATAAAGTCCTGTTGGTGTTGCAAGGAACTTGTACCAGAGCATGTCAACAGCAAATCCGACTATGATAGAAGCAAGCGCTCCGTTGTAATTCAGTCGCTTCCAGTACAGTGACAGAACGATGACCGGTCCAAACGCTGAACCGAAAGCGCCCCATGCATTTGACACGAGTGCCATGATTCCCTCGCAGTCTGGGTTCATAGCTATGGCAAGTGCCACAACTGAGATGATGATGACCACAATTCTTCCTGCCCAAAGCATCTCCTTGTCAGATGCACTCTTTCTGAATATAGGCTTGTACACATCAGACGAAAATGCTGATGATGAAGCAAGGAGCTGTGAATCAGCTGTACTCATGGACGCTGCAAGGATAGCTGAGAGAAGTATACCAGCTACAAGTGCAGGGAACACGCCTCTTACAAGTCTGATGAATACCTGTGAGTTGTCTGTAAGTCCGCCACCGAGATACTTAAGGCCGACCATGCCAACTACGGATGCCATAACGAGAATGATTCCTGTCCAGCAAGTACCGACTATTCTGGACTTCTTCATCTCCTTCTCTGACTTGATCGAAATGTATCTTATAAGAATATGTGGCATACCCATATATCCAAGTCCCCATGCAAGTCCTGATATGATATTGATCACACTGGTCTTGTCAAATGAACCACTTATAAGGGCATTGTAATAATTGTCTGGAATGACAACATCAGGCGCTATAAAGCCAGCGCCCTGCATGGTGATGACCGCAATGATAGGTGCGATCATGAGAGCTGCAAGCATCAGAAGTCCCTGGAAGAAATCCGTCCAGCACACTGCATTAAAACCGCCAAGGAATGTGTACACGATGATGATGACTGCAGCGCCGATCATGGCTGTATTCCTGTCGATGCCCATAACTGTATTGAACAGAGTACCGCAGGCCGATATACTTGACGCAGCGTATATACAATATGCAACCACGAATATAACTGCACATATTATGAGAAGCAGCTTATTGTCTGACTGAAAACGATTTGTCAGATACTGAGGTATAGTGATCGAATCGTTGTACGCTATCGAGAATCTTCTGAGTCTCGGTGCTATGAATATCCAAGCACATGCTGTTCCGATGAACAGACCAACTGATATCCACATGTTGCTGAGTCCTGTCGCATAGAATGCTCCGGGCAGTCCCATGAGAACCCACGCACTCATATCAGAGGCTCCGGCGCTGAGTGCAGCCACCAGACCATTCATATCTCTTCCTCCAAGGAAATAATCCTTCTCTCCGGCATTCCCCTTGGATTTGAAGAAGAAATAAATTCCTACACCGATTACCAGGACAAAATACGCTATAAACGCAATCATCTCGTAAACATTCATTAGTTAATCCACCTTCCATAATAATTATAATTTATCTGCTCCGCACCAACTTTACCACTGCAGTGCAGTATCTCACTGTCAGTGCACATAACAAAGCAAATTTTACACGGAAATATACCAAAATGCAAGGTTTTTCAGCATTTAGCGATTTTATCTGTTTTGCCAGTTTTCTGGCGGCAGGCCTCACAGCTGATATCTGCCAGTGCAAACCTCCCAAGCTAACTGCCTGATCCCTTCCTGATAAAACAGCCGGCTCACGGCGGCATGTCCGGTCGCGATCCCGGAAAGCTCACCATTGAGCCGGCTGTTTTATTCTCTCTATATAGTCTTTTAATCTCAAACTTTTCAGTCCTGTGATTCGTCTGACTAGCTAAGCTTACTAATTAGAATCCGATATGTCTGTTATCTGTGATTCTCTTTGCCTTACCCTCTGAACGTGGAATGGTCTTAGGCGGAACCAGCTCAACCTTTGCGCTGATAAGCAGTGTCTGCTTGATATTTGTCTTGATGCGGGATGCAATAGCCGCAAGCTTTGCAGCATCGCCCATATCCACATCTTCCTTGAGCTCTACCTGAACTGTCAGCTTATCCTGTGAATTCACACGATCAACCACGATCATATAATGAGCTGAAGCCTCCTCCACGCCGAGAAGGACTGACTCTATCTGACTAGGGAATACATTTACACCACGGATTACAAGCATGTCGTCTGTACGGCCTGTGATACGGCTCATCTTGACTGTTGTTCTTCCACATGCACATGTGCCGTGTGTTAGTGTGCATATGTCATGTGTCCTGTATCTGATCATAGGTGTACCTGTCTTGGTAAGGGTTGTAAACACAAGCTCTCCAGGAACTCCGTCTGGAAGCGGCTCCTCTGTGACCGGATCAATGATCTCTGCAAGAACATGATCCTCGTTGATGTGCATTCCGTTCTTCTCAAAGCACTCAAATGCAACACCAGGTCCACCGATCTCTGTTAGTCCATATATATCAAATGCATCGAAGTCAAGAAGCTCCTCAAGGTGCTGTCTCATCTCCTCTGTCCAAGGTTCTGCTCCGAAGTAGCCTGACTTGATCTTCAGTTCTGATGGATCGATGCCCATTTCCCTGATGGTCTCTGCGAGGTATGTAGCATATGAAGGTGTACAGCAAAGCATGGTTGCGCCGAGCTCTTTCATCATCATGATCTGTCTCTGTGTGTTGCCTGATGACATCGGAACTACCATGGCACCAACCTTAGTCGCGCCCTGATGTGCTCCAAGTCCACCTGTGAACAATCCATAACCATAAGCTATCTGGATGACATCATCCTCTCCGCCACCAGCGCACTTGATAGCTCTGGCTACCATCTCCGTCCACACATCTATATCATTCTGGGTGTAGCCAGATACAACAGGCTTACCTGTGGTTCCTGATGAACCCTGGATTCTGATGATGTCCTTCCTGTCTGCTGCAAACAGTCCAAATGGGAAGTTATCCCTGAGATCTGTCTTCTGCATAAATGGCAGCTTGACGATGTCGTCTATGCTGTTTATATCCTCCGGCTTTACTCCCGCCTCGTCCATTCTGGCTCTGTATGCCGGTACATTTGCATATTCAAGTTCTACTGTCTTTCTGAGTCTCTCACCCTGAAGCTTTCTTCTCTCCTCAGGATCCATACACTCCATCTCTTTATTGTAGATGTAATGAATCTTCTTCTGTCTCATAACTTCACTGTCCTCCATAAGATAAATCAGGTCAACCTTTGTGCAACCTGCCGATTTTGTATAACGCTTTAGCGCGCCAAACAACTAAATTGTACATATATATAAGGACTATGTCAAGGAAAAGCCATTAATCGCGGAATATTCGCAGGATAATTTCCATATATTTCTGAGTCAGCATCGAATATTTGCGGTAAAAAGACATCTTTGCCACATAACTTGCTCTTGCATTCCGGATTTTCAAGTCGTATATTAGTATTTGATAACAAAATAAGGACGCGGGAGCTTGTAGTACAGGCTGAGAGGAAGGTACAACCTTCGACCGAAAACCTGATTTGGATAATGCCAACGTAGGGATGCCTAATAGTGAACGGCTGTAAGCTCTTTAATGCTTCAAACAAGCCGGTTCTCTTCCATAACATCTAGAAATTTATTAGAGTACAAATTTTATTGGAGTTACCAGATCGGCAGCTCCTTTTTTTGTGCAAATAAAGAACTTTGGAGGAAAGTGCTATGGTAACAGTGAACGGAAAAGCTCTCGACATCACCGGTCAGAATCTGGCGACATTTCTCGAGGAATCCGGCTACAAACCGGTGCGCATAGTTGTTGAGATCAACGAGGAGATCATACCAAGAGAGACATACGCAGACATTACATTTAACGATGGCGACTGTGTGGAGGTCGTGAGTTTCATGGGAGGAGGAGCATTATAATGAAAGAAGACAAGCTGATAATCGGAGGACATGAATTCAATTCAAGATTTATTCTGGGTTCAGGAAAGTATTCCATGAAGCTGATCGAATCAGCTATAAAAGACGCAGGAGCAGAGATCATCACTCTGGCCGTCCGCCGTGCAAATACAAAGGAAGAGGAAAATATTCTCGATTTCATCCCGGAGGGAGTTACTCTCCTGCCAAATACAAGCGGCGCGAGGAACGCCGAGGAGGCCGTGCGCATAGCAAGGCTTGCAAGGGCTCTGGGCTGTGGAGACTTCGTCAAGGTGGAGATCATGCGCGACAGCAAATATCTCCTTCCAGACAACCAGGAAACGATAAAGGCAACCGAGGCACTGGCAAATGAAGGATTTGTTGTATTGCCTTACATGTACCCGGACCTGAATGCCGCCCGTGATCTGGTAAACGCGGGAGCCGCAGCAGTCATGCCCCTTGCATCACCTATAGGCTCTAATAAGGGACTGGCTACTAAAGACTTCATCCAGATCCTAATCGACGAGATCGAGCTTCCAATTATAGTTGACGCCGGTATTGGAAGGCCATCCCATGCGTGTGAAGCCATGGAGATGGGGGCTGCCGCCATCATGGCCAACACTGCCCTCGCCACAGCCGGAAATCTGCCACTCATGGCATCGGCATTCAAGGACGCAATAAATGCAGGCCGAAAGGCTTATCTGGCAGGTCTTGGAAGAGTTCTCACCAGAGGGGCATCCGCTTCAGATCCACTGACCGGATTCCTGCATGACTAAAGGAGGGGCTCAGATGGACAATAAAAAATCAATCAAACACTCACAGACGGAGTCCCCGATAAATCATTTTCTGATAGACTCCGAATATCTTTCACCGGAGGCGCTTGCTATCAAGCACCGTCTGGAGACAGATCCATCGTCAAGGAAAAGCCATATGGAATACCTTCCGGGCATGGAGGTTATTGAATCTGACATCCGCAGCAAGGTCATGGAGCACATGAACAGCTACAACTACAGAAGCTACACAGGCAGAGACGTCATGGCTGCCCTTGAACACGAGACGTGCAGCATAGAGGACTTCAAGGCATTGCTCTCCCCCGCCGCCGAGCCATTCCTTGAGATGATGGCGCAGCGTGCAAGCCGCGAAACAAGCAGTCACTTCGGCAATACTGTCTACATGTTCACACCACTCTACATAGCCAATTACTGTGAGAACTACTGCGTATACTGCGGATTCAACTGCTACAATCACATCAACCGAATGAAGCTCTCCTCAGAGCAGATTGAGAAGGAGATGAAGATCATCGCAGACAGCGGCATGGAGGAGATCCTTATACTAACCGGTGAGAGCCGCAGCCAGAGCGACGTAAAATATATCGGCGAGGCATGCAAGCTTGCAAGGAAATACTTCCGCATGGTCGGTCTCGAGATATATCCGGTGAACACCGATGAATACCGTTATCTCCACGAATGTGGCGCAGACTACGTGACAGTATTCCAGGAAACCTACGATGCAGACAAATACGAAACTCTTCACCTGATGGGGCACAAGAGGGTGTGGCCATATCGTTTCGACGCGCAGGAGCGCGCCCTCATGGGCGGAATGAGGGGCGTTGCATTCTCGGCACTGTTAGGACTCTCCGACTTCCGCAAGGATGCACTGGCAACAGCCCTTCACGCGTATTTTCTTCAGAGGAAATACCCGCACGCAGAGATTTCTCTCTCCTGTCCAAGACTAAGGCCGATCATCAACAACGATCAGATCAATCCTCTAGACGTACATGAGAAGCAGCTCTGTCAGATACTGTGCGCATACAGAATATTCCTGCCATTTGCTGGAATAACTGTATCATCAAGGGAGAGTGCCGACTTCAGAAATGGTATAGTGAAAATCGCAGCAACCAAGGTATCGGCAGGCGTGTCAACAGGAATCGGCGACCACGAGAGCAAATACAGCGGCAAGGATTCCGGAAGCGAGCAGGGTGATGAACAGTTCGAGATCAACGACAACAGAAGTCTTGAACATATGTATTCAGACATAGAAGGTGAGGGATTGCAGCCAGTCCTCAACGACTATCTATATGTGTAATATCACCTGATTAAGCAAATACAGATCTGAGCAATCTACGCACTATAACATACCGCCACTTGCAGGCGGAGAAAGGAAATGTAAATGTATACATTTAATCCTACTTTATATTTTATAACTGACAGCACCGGTCTGTCCGAGGAGGAATTTCTATACAGGGTGGAATGTGCCCTCGACGGCGGTGCAACGCTCATACAGCTTCGGGAAAAGGATCGTACAACCCGTGAGTACATACATCTGTCTCTTATACACATCTGA
>ENA-OYWE01000428-OYWE01000428.1-human-gut-metagenome-genome-assembly--contig:-NODE-428-length-12581-cov-4.146016_pt1 | contig 12581 bp, 8 predicted proteins | sample MGYA00244166_ERZ653389 | MGnify/ENA primary metagenome ERZ653389 (study PRJEB26926, sample SAMN06165040) | human gut metagenome | biome: ENVO:00009003; feature: ENVO:2100002; material: ENVO:00002003... | reverse complement strand
GATGACGTCGAGTCTCGTGGGCTCGGAGATGTGTATAAGAGACAGCTTCTATTTTTTCTTTTATTTTTTTCAAATTCGACTTTTGCGCAACCGTTAACCATTGATTTTCCGTGCATTTTCAATTCTTATATCATCTTTTTATGGATATTTTGGCTCGTTTTTGATATTTTTTGAATCAGGGATTTTCCTGCCTTTTCCTTTGTTTTGGGCGAATTTCCCTGATATTGCTTCAGTTTCACCCTCATTTCCTCTGATCTGTGGGTTATTCCGGTAATCATTATAATCATTTCGCCCATTTCACGTTATTTCCGACAATTTCAGCATAAAAAACGGGCGAAACACATTTATTCGCTATGTGTTTCGCCCATTGCTTATTCTCTCCAACAGGATGATCTTCAATTTTCTCAGAACTGTATTTTCCTGATTATATTTATTTCGTCGATTCCTTCAGCACCACCTCATACGGAAGCAATGTGCGCTCTTTCACCTCAAGTCCCTCCGTCAGATCAAGCAGTGTACGGCATGCCACCATGCCGAGTTCCTTTGCATCAAATGAAAGCGATGTGATCGAGGGAACATTGTTTTCAAGTACCATGCTGTTATAAAACGATGCCACCCGGACATCTTCCGGCACTTTGACATGCTGCTGGCGCAGTGTCTTTAAAACACGGCTGCAGACAGCGTCATCCATACAGAGGATACAGTCTGCCTGTCTGTTTAATGCTTCCTTGACTGCCTTTTCCACCAGAACCTGGTTATCCTGGCTTAAAAACATCAGATCCTCATCTAACGTTTTCCCCATCTTCGCATATGCCTCACGAAATCCCCGCAGACGGCTCTGTGTAACCACGTGCTCTTCATTGCCGCCGATCAGTGCAATTTTGTCCATCTGCTTCATCAAAATGATCGATGTAAGCTCTTTGCATGCACTCTTGTGATTGTGATCGATCTGAATCACGCCTTTGTAATTGGCACTGGTACTTCCGATCGTGACAAACGGTACATTTTTTGTCTGCAGAAAATCGATCTGTTCATCTTCCACAAAAGTGCGCATCAGGATCACACCGTCCACTTTATGGTTTGCTATGATACGCTCGAGAGAAGATATATCGTTTTTCCTGCAGATAGAAAGCAGGATATCATATTCCATGCTGCCCGCAATCTCCTGTATCCCAAACAGACATTCCTGAAAAAATGTAAGATCCACAACATCATACTCCCCCGGCATGACCACACAGATATTATAAGTTTTAGACTGCGCAAGCCCTTTCGCAATGACATTCGGCTTATAATCATGTTCTTCTATGTAGGCGAGCACGCGCTCTCTTGTCTCCCTGCCAATACGACCTTTACCGGAAATTGCACGTGACACGGTTGTCTTCGATACCCCAAGCGCCTCCGCCACGTCCGCAATCGTAATATTCTTTTCTAACCCCTTATCCATAAACTCTCGTCCCTCGCTTTTTTGCGCTTAGTTGCGCAACTAAGTTTATTATTGTACAAACAGGGGCAAAAATCAATCCTATTTTTTTCTATTTTTTCCCGGCATCAATCCGGTATTCCCTCATACGAAATCCATGCTACATCCGCAAAACGATCCGACATTTCACCGTTTGAAGACGCATACACACCGAGCGTGCAGCCCACAAATCCCCCTGCTTCCTCTGTACTGTACGGCAGCAGGCTCACGTCTTTAATGAGTTTTAATACCTTTCCTTCCTCATCTCTGACAAAAAATTCTGCCCTCTGTCCTGCTGCCTTCAAATACAGTTCCAGCATTCCTTTTGCATTGATTTCTTCTTCCGCAAGCAGCGTATCGTTTTCTGTTATATGTGCGATTACCTGCAGCTTTCTCTTCTCTTTTCCACCGCAGATGCGCATCGAAAGATGATTTGCATGATTCTGATAGCAGACGATCCCCGCCTGTTCATTTTCCCGCTCCGCATCAAATTCCATGCATGCCGAAAATGTAAAATCATAATCTTTCTGCCGCAGCCCGAAATACTGCGCGTCCGTTTTCTCTGTAAGTTTCTGTTTTTTCAGATACATCCTGAGAAACCCTTTTCTCTCGATCAGTGAATATGTATTTTCATCCCTTCTCTGCAGCGACAGGAGTCTGTCATCTATTTTTTTCTGATCAAATGTAATAAAATCCGCGTGGGTCACTTCCTTTTCCAGGCGATACTCACCGATCGGAAGTTCTGTTTTCTCTGTCAGATGTCCAATCCCCGGATTGATGACGGGCCATCCGTCCTCCCATTCCACTTTTGCCAGAAAAGTTTCCCTGCCAATACTACAGTGTCCCTCACATGGCCTCGATGCAAGCATGACGACATACCAGTTTCCGTCTGCATCATCCACAAGATCTCCGTGTCCTGCATAGATCACCGGATAATCCCTGCCAAGATTGCGGTGCGTGAAAATTGGATTTCTCTTGCATCCACAGAACCATTCTCTTAACGACCTGCTTCTTGCGATACTGATGCTGTGTTCCGGTCCCGTACCGCCTTCTGCGATCATCAGATAATACCAGCCGTCTTTTTTGTAAAGGTGCGGTCCCTCCGGCCAGATACAATCTTTTAATGCACCTTTCCAGACCGCCGTCCCCGCACCTTTTAAGCACATTGCATGAAGATCCAGCTCCTCTATCCAGATCTCCCAGTCACCATTGTGTCTGACCCCGGACGGATTCGGTCTTGTCCCGACATAATAACATTTCCCATCTTCATCAAAAAAGAGGCTCGGATCAATCCCCTCCGCCGCATCTCCCAGATAATGTGGAACTGACCACGGCCCTTTGGGATCCTGTGCCGTTATCACAAAGTTTCCACCATGATCCACATTTGTTGTTATGATGTAATAAGTGCCCTCGTGGTAACGGATCGTCGGTGCAAAGATCCCCCGTGAGATCTCACTGCCGGACAGTGGAAGCTGTTCTTCCCTGTCCAACGCATTGCCGATCTGCTCCCAGTGCGCTAAATCCCTGCTATGAAACACAGGAATCCCCGGAAAATATGCAAAACTCGAATTTACCATATAATAATCTTCCCCCACCCTACAGATAGATGGGTCTGGATAAAAACCGGACAGAACCGGATTCTTTGCTATACTCATTTTATCGCTCCATTTCTACTATTCTAAAATCTTATTTTTCACACAAATTTCTCTGCTTTCCAGGCAGCCATGCCTTTTTTATTCCACATAGCCAAAACCAAGTATTGTAAATTTCTTTTCTTCTTCCCCAGGTGTCATCTGAATCCTCACCTGATGCCATCCGCTTTCTTTTTCTTCCAGAAGAATGACCGGATTGCAGTGCGTCCAGCCGTTCACATGCGGATCTGCGGTCAGAACTTTGGTATCGTCCACAAACACATCTGCCCGTCCGGCGTCCACCGCTCCGGAATCTTTAAAGATGAGAAGCAGCGACCGGCAGTAGATATCCATCTGGAATGCATCTTCTGATCTGCCATTTGCCCCATCATACTGCCAATTGTACGGAAATTCAGGAACCGGCGTTAAACTGTCATCCATCTCCACACACTGTAATTCCTGATCTGTACCGGAAAATGCGCCACAGCAGATCTTCGCACGTTCATAGCCGTCTCTGCGGTCTAATAATTTCACTTGCGCAAATTCATCCCCATAAACCGGTTTTTCATGCATTCTTCTTAAAATATCAGGCTCACAGACTGCCCGGTCAATCAGATACATCAGACAGTCTGCCATGATTTTATGTCCCAGATTTGTCGGGTGAAACGCATCATAAAAGAACTGATTTTTTGAAACAACTCTGTCCTTTGTCTGCCGAAACTGCGGTGTCACGGCATCCCGGATGCTTACCATCGGGAGCTGATACCGCTCTCCCACCGGAGCAAGGCGTTCCTGTAAATTCCAGTCATTTGCAAAAACAGCAAACAATAACAGGACAGCCGGTGCATCCGGCATGGATAAAATTTTTGTTACAAGGCTCTCATAACACCTGCCCTTTGTCTCATCCCCCTCGTCATTTACTGCAAATTCCACGACTACCAGATCCGGCTTTTCTTTTCCATCCCGCAGGACATCCCTCTCAAAACGGATCATCCCAAGCTCCGACGGGGTTCCGCCCACTCCCGCTTTTATCAGTTTCACATTGTTATTTTTTCCGTATTTTCCGGCAAATGCCTTCCAGAACCGGTATGCGTAGCACTGTGTGTGAAGCGGAACTGCCCCGGCTCCCTGCGTGATGGATCCTCCTATATATGCTATGGTTACCGGCTCCCCAGCCCGCGCTTTTTCTACGACTCTTCTGATCCTGCCCGCATCTCCCATAGAAAGGAGTGACCGCTCTATCATTTCCTGATATCCGTGGGATTCCATATCCACCACGCGCTCTTCCTGCGGCTTTGGTACGAAAAATCCATCCTTTAAAAAGAAACGGACATTGACCCTTGCAGACTGTTCCGGCGTCTCAAAGACAAACCGGATCTGCCCCGGCACATCATCATCTGTTTTCCACTTTACCGTATCAAGCGTGATCCTGACTTCTGCGCCATCCCCACGCAGTTCTGTTTCTATGAGCGTTCCGCCGCCGTAGAGATCCTCTTTCCCGTACATCTGAAATACAAATGTGACCGGTTCTCTGCTATGTTCCATCTCCACGGATATACCGATGCTGTGCACCAGGCTTTTAAAGCCCTCCACCGTGCCAAGTTTCTTTAAAATTTCTTCATCACAGACCTCACCGGTCACTTCCGCACTGCTTTCAAGCCTTCCATCACTCTCGTAGATAAACTGGACTCCCCTGCCCTGATACTCCCCCTGCGTCTGGAGCGAGCCAAAGGTTTCTTTTTCTTTCATAATGTAAAAATAAGATCTGTCTTTTTCCGGATCTTTCGGTGCCACAGGTCCACTCATCTGTTCGTCCTCCTTGTCTCCGGCAGTCCAAGACCTGACTCCGGCAAATGCTTTCCCTTGCGCACAAACGTCAGTTTTTCCAGCAGAAATCCCGGTGTCCCCGCATAAATTCCAATTTCATTCTCTCCGCTCTGCAGCGTGACCTGCACACGGACAACGCGGATCTGATCCACCACCATTTTCGCCCATTCCGCACAGGACGGCTCGCCGGAACGGTATCCATCCGGAATCATCTCTATCTTTTGCGGTGCATTTCCATTGACGGCGCAGCCAAAATAGACACTGCCTCCCTGACAGACCGGATTTGCCGGAGCGGTATAGCAAATCATTTCGTATTCTCCCGCCTCCCTGACATAGATCTGATACGTCAGTTTTGGTGCCTGTCTGATCTGCTCTGCCATTTCAAAAAAAGTCTTTGTCTGCGGATATGCTTTCACACCAGATAACGTTTTTCCGTACTCCGGCAAAACATAAAATGCTCCCGCATCCGCCTTTTCATTGCAGATAAAGTGCTCTGCCTCGACAGAGAGCATCCCGTCTGTCTCATAAAATGCCTCCGCCGGACATCCCGGCAGATCTTTTTCCAGCAAAATTTTTACCGGTATCCTTCCACCCTCATAGCAAACCTCAAAATCATATGTCCTGTGGTCATTCTCCCAGTCTGTGATCTCATCTCTTTTTATCTGCACCGTGAGCACTTCCTCACGGTCTGTGACTCCCTGCATTTTTCCAGGCAGAACCCACGGACTTTTGCACTCGATATGATAAGGCACTTTTTCTTTCGAGCCGCCAAACAATAACAGGGAGGCTTCACTGACAGCCGGATCTAAAAACTGCCGCATCACGATCAATTTTTTCGTCCAGTCCCCGCCTGCCGTACAGACATCACCGCCCTCTGACATGGCAAAGATCCTCGGCTTATTTGCCGGTTCTATGAAGGTCATGAGCGGATACCTGCACTCCTCATCGTTCCAGTTCACAAAGCCGATGTGCTCTGAGAGTGCCATTCCATCCCATTTTCCATCCAGAAGCTGATGAAACCGTTCTGTGAGTAAACGGTCTTTTTCGATACATGCTTTTATTTTTTCTGCATAATCATTTGCACATACCGCTCCCATTTTTGCAAAAAATGAATTTTTTCCTGCATAAAGCTGCATATCAGATGCGTTTGCACTTCCCATTGCCGGGTAATATACCAGTTCCCAGAAAGCCGGCAGCATCTCTTCCGGCACAGAAGATAAAAGCTTTTCTGTCTCCGCTTCTAACCTTTCATTTTCCTTTTGTCTTTTGTCTGCCTCCCCAAAGTGCACCGGATGATAAGTATCTGCGCGCATCGCTTCCGGCTTGCAGTTATGATTCATTTTTGTATACTGCTGCATGATCCGATAAACTGCATCCTGCTGTGCCTCATAGAACCATCCGCCAAATTCACGTTTCACCCAGTACGCCAGATAGTCCTGCGGCGCATGAATCCTGTTGCTTCCCCATTTCTCATAATCATATGCGAGATCCATAAAGAAACTGAGCGGATACTCCTGAAATTTCAGATCACCGACATTGACGATCCAGATATCCCGCACACCAAAGTCATATGCCATCGTCATCTGATCCCAGATTTTAGGCAGATAAGAACTGTTCACCCACTCATAAGAGACCGGCGATCCGTGGTAATCAAAGTGATAATACATACCAAAGCCCCCGCGGTGGGAGCGCATTTCCTCCGTCGGAAGTGTCCGCATATTTCCATAGTTATCCTCGCAGAGCATCAGCGTCACACCGTCTAAGCCATCCCAGTCGTTAAGCCCAGGCGTTGTCTCATCCCCGTAATAATAAGCCTCCACTTCTTTATAAAGTGCGAGCATTTCCGGTTCATTCTCCCCGACACATTCCCGGATGAGTTTTCTCTGTTCTGTGATGATCTCTTTTAACAGGGAAATATTCTGCTCTAAGGATGCATCCTCCCCAAGCATCAGAGAATCTCTCTCCCCGCGCATGCCGATCGTGATGATATTTTCATATTTTCCACTGCGCAAAAGCCCGTCGCGCCAGTAACGGATCAGTCCCTCACGGTTAGTAAGATAGCTCCACTCATTTCCATAAACAGAATCCTCTCCACGCACCAGATCCCATTCTTCGCTGTGTCTTAAACATGGTTCATGGTGGGAATTGCTCATCACGATCCCGTAGCAGTCTGCAAGGCGGGCATTTTCCTCCCCCGGTCCATCCAGTGAAAAAGACGATGTCCACATTGCCGGCCACAGATAATTTCCTTTCAGCCGAAGCAGTGTCTCAAAGATCAGGTCATACATTTCTGCAGTAAATCCACCATAATGGGAAAATGTCCAGTTTCCGAACGCAGGCCATTCATCATTGATAAAAAACCCCCGGTATTTCACGGAGGGTTCTTTGCTCTGCATCGAGTCTTTTTCGGAAAAAATGATTTCTTTCTGCGGGGCAGGGACCACATCTGCAAAGTGGACAAACGGCGATACCCCCATAAGCTCTGAGATATGGAATAACCCATAGATTGTTCCCCGCTTGTCACTTCCTGCGATCAGCAGACTGCCATTTTTCAACACCTGAAACAGAAAACATTCCCGCTTTCCACACAGAGAGGAAAGTTCTATCCCTTCCTCTTCTGCGATCGCCTCTGACATCTCACTGTTTCCGAGCGTTGCCACATACACCTGCGCCGGCTGCAACTCTCCCTGCCATTTTATGATCTTCGGGCGGACACCTGTGACCTGCTCCACATCCCCACAAACCTTTTCTGTGATTCTATAGACACCCTCAAATGTCCCATCCTCCATCACAAATGCCGCCGCTTTTTGATCCTTTACCAAAATTGCTTCCATACGAGCACTCCTAATAAATTCTATAATTGCCGCTCAGTGCCAGATATGCGAAGAAATACAGACAGTTGTCATAATATCTTCTGTCCCCGGTGCGAAGCGGTGTCTCCCAGAAACGGTGGACACAGAGAAATGCATTTTTCTGGTCTGAGGCAAGTGCCGCCTGCGCATTGACCGCAGTCATCGCAACCGGATGCAGTGCCTTTCCTTCCAGAATGGTTCCGTCGGTCAGGAAAATACCGTCCCTGTCTTTCTCCTGCACGGTATCACAGAAAAAATTCAAAAACCGGTCAACATTCTCACTCTCCCACTCATCCTTCGCAAACCACTCATAGTCAAGGGCAATGTTTGCGATCGTCCGGTAGGCATCACTGTAATACCAGTCATGTCTGCCTCCCCACTGGTCTAAAACAGGCTGATACGGTGTTCCGTCAAATTCTGCATATTCCGCACTAAGACCAGTGACCGGATGACATGCACGCTTTAAGTAATTACGGCTCGCCTCCGCCGCCTCCTTAAAAAATGCCCGGTCCTCTTCTTTTGCCCACAGTGCGAACAACTCATAAAAATGAGGCAGATGATAGGACGGATCCGAAAAATCCACATCCGTGATAAAACGGATCAGATGATTTGAGGCATCCCACATGGCTCTGCCACCCTCTCCGTTTTCTCCCTTGTGGATGCAGGTGTGCAGCAACTCCTTCGCTTCCCTGCTGTAATTGAATATCCCTTCGCCGTCTCCCCAGCGGTGCGCTGCGAAAAACAGTGCCATCGCAAAAAATTCCTCACCATCCGGTGCTGCGCCAAAAGAATTTTTTGTTCCATCCGGCTGCACCGACCATGCAAAATATCCTGCATTTTCGCCTTCCTCTAAGTACATATAAGTTTTTGCCCATTTCCACAGGCGGTCAAATTCTTCTTTCCGGTCCATCTGGACACACATCATCATGCCGTAGGACATCCCTTCTGTCCGCGCATCATGGTTACCCGTGTCCTCGATATATGCCATATCGTCCTCGACGGGATGATAGATCCGCTCTGATTCTGCCCCGTAAAAAAGTGTATGGAAGATCTCATTTTTCCGCTTTTCTATGGTTTCCTTATCATAGCCTGCCTCCGCAAATACATTGCGGTAAGTTCCAGTCTCAAACGCTCCTCTTTTCATGCAACTTTATCCTTTCCTCTTATTCCTTGACACCGCCAATGGTAAGTCCTGTCACAAAATACCGCTGTAAGAACGGATACAGACAGATGATCGGCAGCATAGTCAGTATCGTTGCAGCGGCACGCACGGAAGTCGGTGTCACAGATCCTGCCGCATTTTTCATTGCCTCCACGGAATTTCCCTGGTTTGTGACGGAAGATAATAATTTCATCAGCTCATACTGTAAAGTTGTCAGGTTCGCACTCATACGGTTATAGAGCATTGCATCAAACCATGAATTCCACTGTCCGACTGCGACAAACAGTGCAACCGTCGCATATACCGGTTTGCAGAGCGGGGAAATGATCTTTAAGAAGATCGTGGTGTAACCTGCCCCGTCTAACTGCGCGGATTCTTCCAGACTGTCTGAGATACCATTCATATAAGTACGGATGACTAACATGTTAAATGCGCTGAACATTCCCGGAATGACATACACCCAGAAACTGTTTGTCAGGTGAAGTGTCTTAAATAACAGGAAGGTCGGGATCATTCCACCATTGACATACATGGTGATCACCCAGAACAGGGATAACTGTTTTTTAAACATGAAACGTTTTCTGCTGACAATAAATGCCAGAATCGCGTTGGCAAACAGTGCAAGTGCTGTTCCGATGACGGTTCTTGCAACCGTGATGTAGGCACCCATAATCAGGTTGTCTTTCTGCAGCACGGTAATATAATTTTTCCATGTAAATTTTCTCGGCAGCAGGTAGATCCCGCCGCGCAGCGCATCTGTTCCGTCATTCAGTGAGATTGCCAGCGTATTTAACACCGGATATAACGTAATGATCACAAACATGATCATAAATAATGTATTTAACGTTACGAAAACTTTGTCCGCAACGGATGTTTTCTTTCTTGATTTTCTTCTCTTTGTTGTTACTGCTTCCATACCAATACCCCCTAAAACAGCCTTTCTTCGCCGTTACGTTTTGCGATCTGATTGGCGATCACGATCAGAATGATACTAACCAGACTCTTGAAAATACCGGCTGCCGTACCAATGGAGAAATCATTCTGGCTGATGCCCCATTTTAATACATAAATATCGATGGTCTGCGATACGCTCTGTACCAGACCGTTTCCAAGCAGATACTGGATCTCAAAACCTGCATTCAGTACGTTTCCGACATTCATTAAAAGTAAGATCATGATCGTCGGCTTAATTCCGGGAAGTGTGACATATTTGATTCTTGCCCAGCGGCCCGCACCATCCATATTTGCAGCTTCATAGAGTGAAGGATCGATTGCTGTGATCGCAGATAAATAGATGATCGCATTCCATCCTGTCTCTTTCCATACATTTGCAAATGCCACGATCGGCCAGAAGTATTTCGGATATGCAAAGAAGTTGAGAGGCTGGTCTAAAATACCAAAGTTCACTAAAAGTTCGTTGATAATACCGGTGCCCGATAATGCATCATGTAAAATACCGGTAACAATAATCCAGGAAAGGAAATGCGGCAGATAAGAAATGGTCTGTACGACCTTTTTTCCTCCCTGTGATTTTACCTCGTTCAATAAAATTGCAAATACGATCGCCATCACAAAGGTGACGACCAGATTGATCACACCCATGGCAAGTGTATTTCTGATTACCCGCAAAAAGGTTGCATCGGAAAATAACTGCTGGAATTTTGCAAGTCCCACAAAAGAAGAATGAAGCAGGCCATCCTTCGGTTTATAATTCTGAAAAGCCATCAGCCAGCCGCCAAGAGGCAGATAACAGAAGATCACTCCATACACTACGATGATCGCTGACCATATTAAAAGAACCTTCTGCCGCTTTATTTCTTTCCATGTGATTTTTATCTGCGGCTCTTTGATTTTTTGTTTTTGTTTTTTTTTCGTTACTGTTATTGAAGCCATAGTTTCACTCCTCTTTTTTAAGAATGGGGACTGTCATTCGTCCAGTCCCCATCCCGTTTTCTCACAATTTTTACTGATATTTTTTTGCTTCCTCAATTCTGCGGTCTAATTCTGCCTGCATCTCATCAATAAATGCCTGCGGATTACAGTTATTGTAGACACCCATGTACTCTTCCCATGCACTGTCAAAGTCAGATGCCATAACGACCTTCGGAAGGTATTCATGTTTTACTTCGCCCATCTTTGTCCATGCCATGCCGCCCTCAGTTGCAGTCGTCATGTTGTTTGAATAGGAATACATCGGATACCACGGTCCCGGTGCCTCGCTGGTTCCAAGCATATCCACATAAGTCTCTGCGCCATATGCTTTAAAGCAGTTCTGTACGTCCTCGCTCAATCCGTCATAGAACTCTTTTGCCTGATCCTCCGGTTTCATTGCATTAATGCCGTCACGGCTGGTACCGGAATACTGTGGGAAATAAGAATATAAACAGCTGTGGGATGCCTTGTAAGCGGTGTCGGAGGACTGCATTCTCATATCCTCGGTACGATAATACTCACCATTTTCATCCACATCATAATCCACACCTTTTTCGCCCCAGAAACGAAGATCATGTACTTCCTGGTCTAACAGATCATTGATGAACTGAAGGGCGCCCTCCACGTCTTCGCAGCTTGTGGTGATTGCAAGACCACTTGACACATTTAATGTTCCGCCGGAGTTGTGCCACTGGTTCTTCATACCTTCGTCGATTGTGATCGGAAGCGGTACATAATTGCAGCCTTCCTTGTCAAGTCCCTGCTGCTTAAATGCATCATTTACGTTGTATGCAAAATCCCACCACTGATCGATCATTCCAAGTACACGACCGGTTGATAATTTTGCAATGTACTCATCATAGGTCTGTGTAAAAGACTCCGGATCTACGATTCCTTTCTGGTACTCTTCATTTAATTTCTGGAAGTAACGTTTTGCTGTCGGTGTTGTATTGTAATCTACGATCTTTAATTCATCCGGGTCTACGATACAACTTCCATCATTTGGATAGCCATCCAAAAACTGTGGTGCATTTTCCAGACAGAAGTATCTCCAGTCATCGCAGAGGATCGTGTACGGGATATTTTCTGTTCCGTCATCCATGGTCGGATTTGCTTCATTGTATTTCTCGATCAGGTCAAAATACTGATCCATCGTATGGATCTCAGGATAGTCTGCCCACTTTAACACTCTCGTCTGGATCCAGAATGCCTCGTCACTGTGGGTGGTTGCTTTTTCTTCCCCGTAAATATTTCCAAACTGATTGATCCAGTAGATATGTCCATCATCCTGACGGAGTTTATCCCACTCCTCATCTGTCAAAAATTCTTTGATGTTTGGATATTTGTCTATGTAATCATCCAGTGCTACCAGCGCACCCGCATCATAGAGCTGTTTCATTCCGTCGCCGCCATCGATCATATCCGGATACTCACCGCCTGCGATCAGTGTTCCGACTGCCTCCTGTGCTGTCTGTCCGGTCAGCCATGTCTCCTTGCATTTTGCACCTGTGATCTCTGCGATCTTCTGCTCGATCTCATTGTCATCATTGATCTCTGAACCAGGTACTGCAAAAAATGCGGTAAACTCTTTCACGCCGGATGAATCATTTGTGTTTTCCCCTGATGAGCCTCCCTCTGTGGATGCTGCGCCATTTGTTCCTGTGGTATTGGTACTGTCTCTTATACACATCTGACGCTGCCGACGATCGCATAAGTGT
>ENA-OYWE01000414-OYWE01000414.1-human-gut-metagenome-genome-assembly--contig:-NODE-414-length-12713-cov-6.085480_pt1 | contig 12713 bp, 15 predicted proteins | sample MGYA00244166_ERZ653389 | MGnify/ENA primary metagenome ERZ653389 (study PRJEB26926, sample SAMN06165040) | human gut metagenome | biome: ENVO:00009003; feature: ENVO:2100002; material: ENVO:00002003... | reverse complement strand
ATCTACACTTATGCGATCGTCGGCAGCGTCAGATGTGTATAAGAGACAGCTCACATAATTCCAACCATGTGTTTTGAGACAGGATGTGCAGTCACATAATGTTAATTGTAGTGTGTAAACGTTTTATGTAAACTTTACTACAGATGGATTTTTCGTCTGTTCGATTGCGTACATTTTTCTTTAGTTGCAAGTTTTCCCGGAAGTTAACTAAGTTAACATTTTTAATACATGCATATATAAAAGATAGGTGGATATGCACCTACTACATACCCACCTATTCTTTATGGCATCATCAAAATAATACAATATATTACTTATGCTGTCTTCGAACCAAACGACAATTTATTCTCTGTTCCAGCTATAAGTCTCTTTATATTCGGCAGATGTCTTATCACAGCCATTCCCGCGATAACTCCAGCTAAGATGATTCCCTCCACCATCTTTGCATTTGATGTAAAGTTATAGTCTCCATGTATAGCAAATATTGTATACAATATGAAGAAACCTATCATGATCGTAAGCGAGCCAACCGACACATACCTGGTAACCACAACACTAATGATAAATGCTGCAAGCAAGACAACCACAAGTCTCCAGTCCCAGAGACCTACTATCATTCCACCGCTGGCTGCAATTCCTTTACCGCCCTTAAACTGCATGTAGAATGGGAAATTATGTCCAAGTACAACTCCAAGCCCTGTATACAAAACGAACATATATGCATTTCCCACGTCAAGTTGTCCAAGTATGATATGTGTGAGCGAGCAGGCAATTATTCCCTTGAGAAAATCTCCAAGAAAAACAATGAGTCCGGCTTTCTTTCCGAGCACTCTGAGGGCATTCGTTGTTCCTGCATTTCCACTTCCGTACTTTCTGATGTCGACACCTTTTATCCTTCCGTATATATATGCGGTCTGGATCAAGCCGACTCCGTAACCTCCTACAAGGCATATCAATCTGATCAACATATCCATAATTACTTCTCTTTCCTCTCTCTGATTATGAATTTTAAAGGTGTTCCCCTGAAACCAAATGACTCTCTTATCCTATTTTCAATATACCTGGTATATGAAAAGTGCATAAGCTCTTTGTCATTTACAAATATGACAAATGTAGGTGGCTTCACAGATACCTGTGTTATATAGAAAAGCTTTAATCGCTTTCCCTTGTCTGATGGTGGCTGCTGCATTGCAACGGCCTCACTCATAATCTCATTGAGGACTCCTGTGGCTACACGGAGTGAATGGTTCTCTATAACAGCATCTATAGTCTCAAATAATTTTGGCAGACGTTGCCCGGTCTCAGCCGATATGAAAAGCAGTTCCGCATACGGCATATAAGACAGTTTATTTCGAATCTCCTCTGTAAATTTGTATATGGTCTTGTCATTCTTTTCTATAGCATCCCATTTATTTACAGCTATTATCATACCCTTACCACGCTCATGGGCTATTCCTGCGATCTTGGCATCCTGATCCGTGATTCCCTCCGTGGCGTCAATGACCAAGACTGCAACGTTGCATCTCTCAACAGCTGAAACTGTTCGTATGATACTGTATCTCTCTATATCTTCTTTTATCTTGCTCTTTTTTCTAAGTCCGGCTGTGTCGATGAACACATACTCCCTGCCATTTCTGACTACCTCTGTGTCTATGGCATCTCTCGTTGTTCCGGCTATATCTGACACAATAACCCTGTCTTCGCCTAGAAGCTTATTGATGATAGAAGATTTACCTACATTCGGTTTGCCTATGATCGCAATTCTGGGTCTCTCATCCTCGACTTCTTCCTTTGCCGACTCATCAAAATGGGATACAACCTCATCCAGCATATCTCCTATTCCAAGTCTTGATGAACCTGATATCGGATGCGGATCTCCAAGTCCAAGATTGTAGAATTCATAAACATCAGGCATAAACTTTTCAAAGCTGTCAACTTTATTGACAACAAGAACTATAGGTTTCTTCGACCTTCTGAGCATATCGGCAACCTTTGAGTCGTCATCAACCATTCCCTGTCTTACATCTGTCATAAAAATAATGACATCTGCCGTCTCTATCGCTATCTCAGCCTGCTCCCTCATGCTTTTAAGTATGATATTATCTGTTTCAGGTTCAATACCGCCAGTGTCTATAAGCGTAAAATTATAATCTAACCAGTTTATATCGGCATAAATTCTGTCTCTTGTAACTCCAGGAGTATCCTGAACTATAGATATCTTCTCTCCTGCAAGTACATTGAACAGAGTAGATTTACCTACATTTGGTCTGCCAACTATGGCTACTATAGGTTTGCTCATATCTGTTTCCTCCATTATATATTGTACAGACAATTTAACGTGTACACGTTGTATATCTGTGTTATTTACTGTTCAAAACGAGAATGCATCTCATCCCCGATCACTGAGTGTATAAAATCAGCACCACTTGATTCTACAATACAAACATCCACTTGTAAAGCTTCTATAAATTGGTCCAGAGTCACATCATCCAGGAACTTAGGTTCATCAGCCATAAGTGTATTTGAAGGCAGGATAAGTCTTTGTCCCAAAGGCTTTCCCTTGAGCTGTTTGATCATATCGCCGCCCGTAAGCAATCCTGTAACTGTTATTCTATGGCCAAAGAAGTCATTTATTATCTTATACAGATGTATCTTAACATTTGGGAATTTCTCTTTCATTCTGTCCACCAGGATCTTTATAGAATCATATACGAGAACCCCCGTGACTATCGACACCTCATATTCCCTGTCATCACCTTGAACAGCGCTGAACTCCTGTTCAAACTCTTCTTTCATAAGTCTGACCATGCCAACACCATTTTCGAGCTGTACAAAGCCATCATATCTCTCTGCCTCCGGAAAATCTCTGCCCGCATTTATATACCACTCATCACTTGCCTGAACAAAATGTATACCATGCTTTTCGTATGCTTTTTTCTGAAAATGTTCGATTATATCAATGACCTCACAGGCATCTTCTTTATCGAACGGTTCTAGGTGAAATAATCCATCACGATAATCCGAAAGGCCAACCGGAACCACCGACAAACTCTCCATGACAGGCACAAATTCCATCAGATCAGATATAGATCTCCACAGCTCCTCTCCGTCATTTATCCCTTTACACAACACGATCTGTCCATTCATTGGAATTCCGGCATTGTAAAACTTCCGAATTCGTTCAAGGATTGTTCCCGCAAATCTGTTGTTGAGCATACTGCACCGAAGCTGCGGATTCGTAGTATGAACAGAAATATTGATGGGGGCAAGATGATAGTTGATGATTCTGTCTATATCCTCATCTTTCATGTTTGTAAGTGTTATATAGTTGCCCTGCAAAAATGAAAGTCTTGAATCATCATCCTTAAAATATATCGTATCTCTCATGCCCTTTGGATTCTGATCAATAAAACAGAAAATGCATTTATTGTAACAGGATTTGTAATTATCCATGAGGGAATTCTCAAATACTATTCCAAGATCCTCGTCATAATCTTTTTCTATCTCCAAAAGCCATTCTTCACCGTCTGATTTTTTAACGAGCAGCTCTATATATTCGTCATTTATAAGATATTGATAATCAAATATATCTTCGATCGGATGATCGTTTACCGCGAGTATATTGTCCCCGGGTTCAATCTCCAGTTCTTCGGCTATACTATTTTCAAGTACATTTTTTACTATATGTTCCATAATAACCTCATATATTACAACAATCTTGTTTTACCAAATCAACGTCCATAGGATTTCTTCTATTCAGGCAGCATGATAACAGCACCAAGATTGCCTCTAAGCCCTTTACTGGCTCTATGTGAGAAAAGCCAATCAGGATTGCAGCATGTACATATATTTGTCACATCAATATTCTCCGGTTTCACCCCGGCATCCACCAGATTAAAATAATTGGCTGTATGAAGATCAAGCAAATATTTGCCTTTATACTGACTTTCTCTAGGATATACGATCTCACACGCCTCCTGCTCCGTATAAGCTAATTTAAACTGCTCTGCCACATCCTCACTTACCTCGTAGCAATCCTTGCAAATAGAGGGACCTATAGCACAAATAAGATCTGTGGGATCTGTCCCATACTCATCTCCAAGTCTTTTTATCATGCACTGACTGATCTTAGCTACGGTTCCTTTCCAGCCGGAATGATTTATAGCCACAACTTTTCTAACAGGGTCATAGAAATATATCGGAACGCAGTCAGCATAGAACGTCATAAGCGGTATACCTGGAACATTTGTCATAAGTCCGTCTATTCCGATTATATCGGAGATTCTCACTATTCCTTTTCCGGCATCCGCCTCTGTAACTTTGTATATATCCGTCTTGTGTACCTGATCGGAGAACACAAGCTTCGTGTGATCGTAGCCAACAGCCTTCGCAAAGCGTCGATGATTTTCCATGACCTTATCCGGATCATCGCCCCGATGAAAGCTCAGATTCATAGAGCCCAGATACCCTTCACTTACGCCCCCTGTTCTCGTAGAAAACGCATGAACCACACCGGCCTTATCCAACTTGTCAAATGTTATATAATCAACCCCATTCACACTGTGGATATGTGTTGAATTGCTTTTATTTGGTATATATTTTATATTCTTCATAGATCTTCACCCAATTTACCAGCCTGCATAATCATATGCATTTTCTATATGTGTTATCTCATTCCCAGATACAGTTATGACATCAAACCGCACTGGGACTTCAACGCCGTACCCATATTGCTTCAGGAAATACAGCGCAGCCTTAGAGATCCTTTTCTGCTTTCTGTGATCCACTGCCTCGGAGGCAGCTCCCATATGTGTGTTGGACCTGAATTTGACTTCGACAAACACTATGTATCCATCGCCTTGCGCAACAATATCTATCTCCCCCGCAGACACCCTATAATTTCTTGCAAGTATATCATAGCCGCAGTTTTTCAGATAGTCGCACGCTGCCGTCTCATATTCAGAACCTGTTCGTCTGCTGTTGTACTCATTTAATACAGCGCTATTCTCCATCTTCACACCATCTTATCTATTTTGATATAATCACACAAACTTTGTGATAAACGATCTTCTATGTATCGCACACGGTCCGATCGTCTCCAACGCTTTTATATGCTCCGCCGTTCCATATCCCATATTACGTGCAAATCCATATCCAGGATAGATAGAATCGTACTCTACCATGAGCCTATCCCTTGTCACCTTTGCGATTATACTCGCAGCCGCTATGGATGCGGACAAAGTATCACCCTTTATGATGCCTACCTGTGGGATATCGACACCAGGAATGTTCACCGCATCGTTGAGCAGCAGCTGAGGTCTAACAGAGAGCTTTGATATAGCCTGTTTCATTGCCTCGTAATCAGCGTTTAAAATATTTATATCATCTATGACATCCTGATTAGCCATACCTACTCCCACTGCAACAGCCTTCTCCATGATCTCATCATACAGAAGTTCCCTCTTTTTGGCAGATATCTGCTTTGAATCATTCAGATACAGTATATCACATTCCTTTGGAAGGATAACCGCAGCAGCAACCACCGGACCTGCCAGCGGACCTCTGCCTACCTCATCTATACCGCAGATAAACTCATTATCACTATACTTTCTCTCGTACTCGAACATCTTGTACATTCTGATCTTCTCATCATCGTATGCTTTCTTTTTCCTGTGGGCTGACTCGAGTATCTTCTTAACTCCCTCTCTGTCATCCCCGGCATACTCTTCAAACAGTCTGTCGTAATCGGACAGATCTGTCGATGCAAACACCTTCTTTATCTCTGCAATGCTGCTCATATATTCCTCCATAAAACAAGGGCTATTGCCATTCTTATCGGCAACGGCCCTCGATACATGTTCTATTCTATCTTACCCAAACCACCGGTAAATCTAAATACAGCCCTGCCTATTATCACATCCTTGTGAATGTTTCCAACATCCTCAAAACGGCTGTCCCTGCTGTTATTTCTATTGTCGCCAAGCACGAAATATTCATCATCGCCAAGTGTCACTTCCTCAGATGCTACACCTCTCTTGTCTTCAGCTATAGGCTCCCTGCCGTACTTATCGCCCTCAAGAGGCTCATCATTGATATAGATAGTTCCTTCCTCATCTATATACACTGTCTCACCCGGCAAACCTATGATACGCTTGATGTAAAATGTGTCTTTCTCTTCCTCATAAGGGAACACCACCACATCAAATCTCTTTGGAGAACCAAACTCATATTCAAGCTTGTCTATCCACAGTGTATCCCCGCTGTGCAGAGTATTACTCATAGATTCTCCGCTCACCTCTGTTCTCTGTCCCACATATGTGAGCACTGCCCAACAGATTCCTATGACAATCAGTATATACATACACAGAAACAGAAGATCTTTTACGATATTTATCTCCTTATCTTCCTTTTTCTGAGCCTTTCTCTGTTTTTTCTCTGCTTTTTTCTCAGCTCTGAGCTTACTTCTCAGCGCTTTCTCATCAAGCTCACCATCCTCAGAATATACGGCCTGTACATCGGACTCATTCTTGCTCGATGTATCTGCTTTATTCTCGTTTCTCTCAGATTCATTCTTATTTGGCGTCTCTGCAGATTCACTGGATTCATTATTATTCTGATCAGTCTCAGTCTGGTTTTCGCTGCTCTCCTTCACCGCCTGATCCCAGGACCATCCGCTGACACCCGAAGCCTGTCCCTCCGCACTCTTATCTGTGCCTAACTGACTAACTTCGATGTTTTCCTCAGATTCACCGTTCTTTTTCTTCTGTTTAGCCTCTGCCTTCGCCGCCTTTCTGGTCTCTTTCTCAAGTGCCTTCTGACGTTTTTTCTCGTATTTGGCAATCTCTCTTTCCCTGGCTTTTTTCGCAGGGTCATCATCAAATATCTCGTTTAAGGTATCAGCAACATTTGTCTCTTTATTAGTATCTTCGCTCATCTATACTCCTTTAAGGTGTCTCAAGAGTGATCCGTCCAAGCTTACCTGATCTGAAATCATCCATGAGAAGAGCTGAAGCTTTATCATAGTCCAACTCGCCACCTTTTTTTATACACTGTCTCTTTTCAGCGATCTGCGCAATCACCTGCACGGGGTCGCCAGTACTTTCAATATTATACCTTTGAGTCAGTGTCTGACAATAGTTTGCCTGTAAAAATTTTATTAATTCAACTGCTATATCTGTAACATTCAAGATCTCGTCATTGATAGATCCGATATATGCCAGTCTGAGACCTACAGCCTCATCATCAAACTTAGGCCAAAGTATTCCCGGAGTGTCGAGAAGTTCTATGTTCTTTCCCAGACGTATCCACTGCTTGCCCTTTGTTACGCCAGGCTTATTTCCAACCTTTGTACATGCCTTTCTCGCGTATGAATTGATAAATGTGGACTTTCCAACATTTGGTATTCCCACGATCATCGCTCTTATAGGTCTGTTGATTATACCTCTTTTTCTGTCACGCTCTATCTTCTCACGACATGCCTCCTGTACGATGCCATTTATACTCTTCATCCCGGCACCGTCCTTGGCATTGATCTTAGCCACAAAAAAGCCTTTCTCGCTGTAATATTTTTCCCACTTTGCTGTGACGGCGTCATCCGCAAGGTCTGATTTGTTGAGCAGTATCAGTCTATATTTGTTCTTTGCCAGTTCATCTATATCCGGGTTCTTGCTGCTAAGCGGAATTCTCGCATCAACCAGCTCTATAACTATATCTATCAGTTTTATATCTTCCTGCATCATACGCTTTGCCTTTGTCATATGACCAGGATACCACTGTATATTCATTCAACGCACCTCTTTGATGTTTGTATCCTTAGTTCCTGATGTTTCCATCTCACTCTTTTATTCTTCCAAGCATCTCGCTCTTTTTTATATTCCCCACACTGCTGAATCTCGAATCCTGGCTGCTGTCCGGATTGTCTCCAAGCAGAAAATATTCATTTTCCCCGAGCGTGATGGATGACTCCGCCAGACCTGCCGTTCGTATCTCACTATCTATCGGACTGTCTGTAAGCGGATTTCCATTTATATATACCTGTCCATTCTGTATCAGCACAGTCTCCCCCGGCAGGCCTATAACTCTCTTGATCGAATAATATTTGTCCTGGTGTTCCACAGAACGGTAGGCAACTATATCATATCTGTCCGGTGAACCCACAAGGTATGCTATCTTATTGACAACACACTTCTGTCCGTCCGGTATAACCGGAGTCATGGATGGCCCCACCATATAGACTTTCTGAAATCCAAATGCGACAAATCCATATCCTAGAACTGCTGCTGTCAGAATCGTTATAAGCCATCCAAATAGATACTTCATGGATTTCTTCAACGTTCTCTGCTGTCTGCGCTGCCTGCGTTTCTCACGGCGTATTCTTCTTATTCTGTCATATCTCTCACTCATGTTCAGCAATCTCCGCCCTATTTCAAAAATGGCTGGAGTAAATATTTACCCCAGCCATCTTGTCCTACATGTTATAAGCTAAATTATTTAACAAGCTCTTTAACCTTTGCTGCCTTACCAACTCTTGAACGTAAGTAGTAGATCTTAGCACGTCTAACTTTACCTTTTCTTACTACTTCGATCTTCTCAACGAAAGGTGAATGTACAGGCCATGTCTTCTCAACACCGCATCCGCTAGAAATCTTTCTTACTGTGAAAGTCTCTCTGTTGCTTCCGCCCTGTCTCTTAATAACTGTACCCTCGAAGATCTGGATTCTTTCCTTGTTACCCTCTTTGATACGGTTGTGTACCTTAACTGTGTCTCCTACGTTGAACTTGTCAACGCTCTCCTTCATCTGAGAAGCCTCAAGATTCTTGATGTAATCGTTCATTGTGTTCCTCCTTAATATTCTGATGTTCTTACTGCCATATCCATCGGATATATGGGCACAGAGGACCATCACTCTTTTCACAACTCATTTAATATAACATAACGAAATGATAGATGCAAGAGAAATTTTGATAAAAGTGTTATTCAAATTCTGCAAAAATCAATCAAATATCCTACCTGTCAAATCTATATGTGCCATAAACACATAATAAGGAATCCTCTTTATCTCTGTGTCTAAAGACAGTATAGAATCAGTAAGGATCATGTTGTCAAAATGCAATTTACCTGTATTGTCGCCCAACCAATTATGAACAGAACTTCGAATCGTACTCTCAACAAGACCTCTGAGTAATACTTTATTCAATAAATCAAATAAGCTGATCTGTAACTCTTCAGATATCTCCCGTAATACAGCCACACAAAACTGTATATTTCGAAATGAAGGATCATAAGTTGCCAGGAACTCTTCCGGTGTATCCCATGATATAACAAAACCATAAAGAAAATCATCTAACTCCGTATCGTCCAGTGGTTTTACAAACTCTATTATCTCCATATCATATAAGAAACGCAATACTGTGAAGAAGTAATCTTTAGTCAATACATCTCTTACATATTTACACATTAAATATCAAATAGATTATAATCCAGATATTAGCTAACGAAAAAAAGAAGCGCAGGCCTGTGTTTCAAATCCAATCAAATTTTTATTCAAGGAGGAGAAAACACACTATGAACATTGAAACATATTATCCCTCTGCCGAAGCATTGAATCTTAGGATAGACATGAAAGCTACCGGCAAGAATTTAGCTGCGATATTCGCAGAAAGAGGACAGTCCTTATCAAGTACGTCCAATCTGATCGCTGTATCCCCGCAGGCGGTTCACCATTGGACCATAGGCAAAAGTCTCCCGAAGCTAGAGAACTTAATTTACCTAGCCGAGATACTGAAGTTTAATGTACATGATGTTATAGTTGTCGAACACAACGACAATGTAAATACACAGATGGAACTTTTTAATTCTTAACAACTCCAAGAACTGATAATAAACTAAATGTATATTATCAGTTCTATTTTATTCTTTTTTATTATAGTTTTATACTCGTTTAGTATTGCAGTTTTATACTCGCTTAATATAGAAATTATCCCTGCAACATCTGTCTCCCGTATACTCCAACATGGAAACCTCACTATAATAGGCGGCGCCTGTCGTGTTCAGAATCACTACGCAATTATATCAAACAGACTGTCCGTCCGTTTCATCGTCATAAACTTATTCAGATCTACAACGTTCTCATCAAAGAGCATTAACTTTTCCTTGTCGCCATCCCACGGATATAACCTGTCTGCGTGGAAGTGTCCCCATGCCCATCTCTTATAATCAAGCTTTGCTTCTATCTCGCCTAGATATATCTCCATCCTCTTGTCAACCTTCGACTGATCGAAGGATTTCAGGAAGAGATCCCTCGGTTCAAATGTGATGGGACAAGTATGGGAAATTACAAGATCCATAATCGGATATTTCTCTATGAGATTCCTACCGATCTCCATCTCAGAATCTGACAGCTGTTCATTCTCAAACCATCCCCAATTGTTCTGTATCCGAAGCTGCTTATCGATGGAATAAGCCCCTGGTATTGACAAAGTTTTATATTCACCGAATTCATACACAGCCGGGATGTCTTCAAGATACTCAATTCTCGGATATTCCTTCTCCACATATATGATACCGCCATACTTCTCCCTCTGCTCCCATTTGTCTGGAAACAGCTTTACGACATCTGTCACCCTTGCCTCGTGATTACCTCGAAGACATATATAGGTAAATGGGAACCTGGAAAGACTCTGCTTACAATACTCATCACCCTTACCGATGATGGAAAAATTGCAACCCACGTCCCCAAGCAGGATCAAGTTATTCTGGAAAGTATCAAGATTCAGTCTTTCATTATTGAATTTATAAAAATACTCTATAGGAGCCGCCTGGCCATGTATGTCCCCGAGCAAGAACCAATTTGTTCTCATATTTGCATTCTGCAAATCCTCACCTCCAAATATTATTTCTAAATATTATAATCCGGACTCTTTATAAGTCTGAAATACGGGCTTATCTGACACAGTACTTTTCCCGTAATTTCTTCCGCCGGCACATAACTGTATGCCCAGTACCTGGAATCTGAAGAATTGTGGCGGTTATCTCCCATTACAAAGTACTGATCATTCGGAATTTGATAAGCACCTGAAAAATCATCCTTATATGTCACATATGTTTCACTTAGCTCTATACCATCTACAAATACATGTCCATCAACTATGTTGATCTGCTCGCCTGGCATGCCTATAACTCTCTTGATCATATACTCACCGCTGTCTCCCCATAGAGTGACCACATCACCTCTTTCAAGAGTATATCCTGATTTTTTCATCAAATATTCCGAGCCAGAATGAAATGAGGCTTCCATTGAATATCCAGAAACTCTCACACAATATATATCAAACATAGGAGCCTTTATTAACACAACTAGAGCAAATACAATGATTAGAAGCTGGCCCATAGCACGAACTTTTAGCATATGAACTCTCTCATCAGTATAACGTTCAAAATCCATATTTTTTCTACCTCTTTTTCTGTTTCTTATTTCTACATCTATTTCTGTTTATTTTTCTGCCCGCTATTTCTGATTGCTATTTTACCTTATACGAGAATACTTCCACACCGCGGATAAGGCATTCCGGCATGAATCTAATATCGAAGCGTCCACTATCATACAGAAAACTCCTGTCATCAAGAACATAATGCTCTTTTTCAGGGACGGTCCCTGAGAAACTCATACTGTCTACTTCTATGTCCTTAGTATCAAATTCCGATCCGTTGACATGCAAAATACCATTCTTTATCTGTATACTGTCACCAGGTAGTCCTACTATCCGCTGTAGATATCTGTGTCCTTCGATATCTATCATAACCAGATCTCCCCTGTCTATAGTGTAACCGGATACCTTCATTATGCTTCCAATTTTAGTTCTCTGCTTGTCCCAGTAGTTATATACCAGCTTATCTCTCATATATATGCCGATGCCACCCAAGACAAGAACCACCATCAGCATAAGCACACCCACGATGCGCAGCATAGCAAGTCTGCTTTTCATTATCACATCCGGCATATCAAAATCACATGCACACATATATATAAAGCCTCCCCATCATTTTTATATTTTATTGGATCAGTATAGAACCCGATACATCATACATACATCTTATCCTATCATCTCTCGTCAGACCATCAACTTGTAGTTTAAATAAAAAGCAGGGCATATAGAAACAAAATCTATATGCCCTGCTTTTCCATTTAGTGGAGCAGACGCATTAATAGGCGAACTCCGTTCGCAAGCGTCTGCGTGTTTCACAAGGATTCCTCCCACCTTCGGTGGGTCCCTCCTTATGAAAATTAGTGGAGCTGGGGGGAGTCGAACCCCCGTCCAAAAGCTCATTCACTACAGTTTCTTCCATCACAGTCAGTGCTTTAACATTCCCTCAGCCTATCGCCCACTAACATGCTATAGACCTTAGTAGCTTCATGGATTTTCCTACATCGCAAAGCTTAGATGCAGGAGTTTGCCGAAAGTCGACGCCATTCCTAAAGGCTCGGCGTTCCTAAAGGATGACGGCTGCAACTAGGCAGCGTATGCTAAATTATCGTTAGCGTTTATTTTTTGTCCAGCTTTTAGCGTGGCTCTGGTCCACGGATGGCTTCCATAGCTTCAAAACCCCTGTCGAAACCAGTCAACCCCTGATTGTTTAACAAACCAGTGATAACCGATTATTATATATTATGTGGAATCCACATGATATATGCATATATTCTAATGTCATATTC
>ENA-OYWE01000375-OYWE01000375.1-human-gut-metagenome-genome-assembly--contig:-NODE-375-length-13249-cov-7.256329_pt1 | contig 13249 bp, 10 predicted proteins | sample MGYA00244166_ERZ653389 | MGnify/ENA primary metagenome ERZ653389 (study PRJEB26926, sample SAMN06165040) | human gut metagenome | biome: ENVO:00009003; feature: ENVO:2100002; material: ENVO:00002003... | reverse complement strand
TGTACTTCATATCTACATCCTCTTACACAAATTAGTCCATAGCCTTCTTTATCGCTGCAAGAAGTTCATCATATGTCTCAAATGCCTCGAGATCAGGATTGTCAGCCTTTATCTGATCTGTGCTCTTGAACAGGAAACCTGCCTTACTTGCATATATCATGCCAAGGTCGTTATGGCTGTCGCCGCTCGCTATCGTATCGTATCCGATCGACTGAAGAGCCTTGACCGTTGTCAGCTTGGACTGTGGACATCTCATCTTGAATCCTGTTATCTCACCGTCATCTGCCACGATAAGCTCATTGCAGAATATTGTAGGATAACCCAGCTTCTTCATGAGAGGTCCTGCAAACTGTGAAAATGTATCACTGATGATTATTACCTGTCCTATCTCTCTGAGCTCGTCCAGAAACTCCTTTGCTCCAGGTATCGGATCTATCTTGGCGATGGTCTCCTGTATCTCCTTGAGACCGAGGCCATGCTCTTTGAGTATTCCAAGTCTCCAGTTCATGAGCTTATCGTAGTCAGGCTCATCTCTTGTCGTCCTCTTGAGCTCAGGTATTCCGCTTGCCTCAGCAAAAGCTATCCATATCTCTGGCACCAGTACTCCCTCTAAATCAAGACATGTTATATACATACTTCTTCCTCCATCTTCTTGTCTGTATTTTTTATGATCATGTTCTGCATATCAGGTCACCCATATCATATGGGAAACCACTCACAGTTTTTTCATTATAACACGAACCATGTGCTCTAACAATCACGAATGTCCTTGTATCGTGTATAACAGTATCTGTAGTCCGCAACGACCTGTCCAAGCTGTTCCTCCGTGGATATCCGCATATGTCCCGGTTTCAGATACACGCCTCCCATAACTCCATTTCTGATCAGCATACCCCTGCTTCCCACAGTATTTACTAGTTGCTTTCCTGAGTTTTTTCTGATATCCATATACGCATTCCAGTTGTCCTGCAAAGCTTCTATATATCCCGGAATATCCCTGCCGGATATCATCAGCCTGCTGCCTCCATAGCGCCGATCCGGTCCTGGGAAAAAATACTCTATCCTCACATCGCCTCCACATATCACCAGTTCACCGCCAGATCTCAGTTTTTCCCTGACAGCCGTTTCATTTCCCATATTGCATCAAACTCCGTTATCATTTGTATTTTTACTCTATATCCTACACATTTCTGAGACTTTCAAATGTGTTGTATATATTCAGCAGGCCATATCCCCACTCCGGATTTGGATAGCTCCTTATATCGAGCAGTCCGCCGGAAGCTCCAGGTCTTACCGCGCCCCTTATGAGATAATGTCTTATCTGATTTCCATTTATGGTCCTCACATCCATTCTGTCATAGGACCATTCCAGAAGCAATATACTGCATCCGGCTGCATATGCCGCCGCTATGGAAGTCCCGCTCCTTATGACAGTCTCATTTCCAGGTCCATCCCCGCTTATGTTGACACCAGGAGCAAGAAAATCTGGTTTAACGCGTCTGTCCGCAGTGTAGCCTCTGCTGTTGTCTATATACAGATTACCATTTGTATAGTCATATGCGCAAGCACATATCGCTGTCTCCGCACTGGCGGGGCTTGTTATCGTGGTTCGCGGATCGCTCTTCACAAATTTTGTCTGGGGACTTACAAATGCGCTGATCGGAAGCCACGCGTTGAAGCTCAGCTCCGTTTCTCCAACACCGTACACCCTTATTCCCCATATACCATTTGCAGGTCTGATAAAGCGGAGCATTATGAGTTCCTGCCCCGCCGCATCCTCTATGAGAAAATAATCCACATACACGGTTCCACCGCCAAATATAGGTTTGATGACGGTGCTTTTGTCATATCTAGGAGATACCCGTTCTACATACTCTCCCCCTGGAACTTCGAGCGCAACTGAGTACGTGTTTGCAGCGCTCCCCCATATCTCAAGCGTGAGACTGTCGTTGTTTGCGATATCTATCTCTACTCTATCATATCCTGTACCGACGCCGGTGTCATCATCCGCAGTGAGACTCCCCGGAATGATACTGTCTGTCTTCAGCCCGATCACCCCCCGGTAGTGATGTCCCGCTCTCCCCTCATTTCCGCCAGGAACAGCAACAGCAAGTCCCTTCAGATCTCCTATATTGTTGATATACTTCTCCAAAGCGCCAGCTCCAGTATGACTTCCACTGTTTGACCCCCATGCCACCAGCACACACATTGGCCGTTTGAGCATATGCTGAATTCTCAGCAAATACGCTATAGCCGTCATTATGTCAACTTCACTGCAGGCAACCGGCTCTTGGGGTATACCGTACAATTCGCGCAGATTTTGTTTTGCCTGTTTTAATTTCACCATTATAATGTCCGCATCCACCGCAACACTCATCGCCGTTTCGCCGCAGAAAGTGCCATGTCCCGTCACATCGGTAATAATCCTTCGTTCCTCATCTATGGCAGCCTGTATCTCCTCCGCACTATACTCCAAGCCATAGCCGTATGTAGCGGCGTCAGTACCCTCTATCGTCTGATCCCATGCCGCAAGTATCCTGCTTTTTCTGCCCTCACGCAAAAATGCGCCGTTATAGATATCCAGGCCGCAGTCAACTATACCGAGAAGCATGCCCTCTCCGGTAAGTCCAAGTATACTCTGCTGCTGAATGTTTACTGCCCCTATAGCTTCCAGCGCACCTACATCATCCATAGGTCCATATACTTTTGGAAACAAGGTATACTCCAGTCTTGAAAAACTCTCCATGTGATCAGCAGGTTTTCTCTGAAACACAACAGCGTACCTGCTGTCTATAAGTCTTATCTGATCCGGGGTGTAAAATGCCATCAGTGCACTGCTATCCCCATTGTACTCCACTATATATTCTACATAATCCTCTGAATAGGCAGCATCCGCTATCATCACGCACCTCGCCCATAAGACAGTTATTATAATATATGATAAAATTTTAAAAAAATTCCCACGAAATGTAGCTGAAAAATATTTCCATGTCAAGCACACATCGCGGGAATTTACACTGCATCGTCACACCTAATACAGCTTCATATTTTTATTTCTTTGTACTTATATACTTGTCAACCTGCTCTTTGAGTATATTAAACTGACATGGTCCGGTCTCCAGTATAACAGTATTGAACTCCTTGAGATCAAACTTTGATCCCAGCTCCTTCTCTGCATAATTCCTGATGGACTGCATCTCATAGTAACCTGTTGAATAACTCTGATATACCGCAGGATCTCCAACCATTGTCGTGTACAGTTCCTCTGCGGCGTCTCCGTTCAGTCCCTTGCCATTCAGATAATCCTTTGCATCCTGAACACTCCAGCCCTCATAATTGATCCCTATATCAATTCGTCCACACACAAGGTAGTTCAGCTCGTCATTTATCTGGTACAGTCTCGCAACATCCTCTGAATTGTCCACACCATCAAATGTATAATAGCTTATCGCATCGTAACACGCGTACATAGCCCATCCCTCTTTGTATCCAAGGAAACTGAGCACAGTCCTTATCGGCTCCGGATCAGTTGACATATAATATGCATTTTGTAGCATGTGTCCCGGATATCCTTCGTGGGCAAGTGTCGTCCACATTCCATCCGTATGCTTACCATTTACCCTTATAAGATTGTTGTCCTGATCATCTATGGCAGGGGACATATAATACGCAAGTGTGTTCTCCTGTATGTCCTCAAGGCTCTTGTCAAGCTTCTTTGCCGTGTAGCTTATCTTCCCCATATCGGGATAATGATCTGTGGCGGTTCCCATGAGTTTATTGATTATCTCCGTAGGATCCGCATCATTGTACTCTGAGAACAGATTGTCATAATTGCTGTACAGATATTCATATGCCGAATAGTCCGTCATGGCTATGGATGTCATCTCGGTTATAAGCTGTGAAAGGTTCTCATCCAGCATCTCTGCCACTTCGTCAGGAGTCTTATCTGTTCCCGCGGCATCCTGCAAAAGGTAAGTATAGTATTCCTTTCCGCCCTCATAATTGCACAGACCACCATCGTTCTTTCCAGTTCCCTTGAGAGATGTCAACACGTCTATGACATCCTGGAATGCCGGAAGCAGGCTCTCTGCAACTGCCTTCTTGTTCTGCTCCTCAAAGTCCTGGATCTCATCCTCAGTCAGGAAACTCAGGGACTCGATATTATCGTTGAAAGTCTGTATCATAAAGTGATCGTCCTTATTTTTCAAGAAATCTTCGCACTGCTTTATGACCTCATCACACACATCATCACTCATAAAGTACCCCTTTTCCGACTTGACCTTTTCAAATTCAAGATAGTCGTCAAAGTAATCTCTTATCATACCAAGCACTTCTATATATCGCTCCACGTCTCCTTTGTCGTCAAATCTATAATCTGTGAAATATGTAGAAATGTTCGACTGCAATCCCTTCATCGGAGAAAATGGCTCACTGAGATATATATTGAGAAATCCCTGTTCCTCATTCTCCATATACTGTTTGAGAATATCATAAGTCAGCTGCTGGTTCTCTGTGAGATCATCCCGATCAAATGATTTCAATTTCTCATATGTATCATCAAATTCGGACTTCTGTTTGCGGATTCCCTCCTCCGTCATATCGTTATCTCCAAGGGAAACCTCTGGCTCCAGGATTCCAAGTGCCTCTCCGTCCTTTATCTCATAGTTGTATGTGAGTGTATCCGATGTCACGCTGTCAACATACTCATCATGAAGGAACTCCTCAAACCTGTTCTGCTCATCAGTATAGTCATCCGCATTGTCCTTTGTCACCCCAAATATATCTTTCACATCAAACATGTGTGAACTGCACGCAGTTGACGATGCAAGCAGCGCTGCCGCCGCAAGTATGACTGCCACTCTCTTTATTTTCTTTGCTATTTTGATCTTAAACATATTATCTCCTTACTATGTATTCCCCCACTTATGCTATCTGAATATTGTATGACATATCGCCCCCAATTGTCCATTAATTTGGATTAAATTTTATAACTGTTAAGAGCCGGTCTCCAAAATGACTTGCATTTCAGATACCGGTTTCCTCGCTCTTTAAGTTTATCTTTATGCTTATCTCTATGATTATTATAGATTTTTCAGATATTACAGAATTCCAAGTCCGTCCAGAACAACCTTTATTCCTATGAGTATCAGTATGATACCTCCAGCAAGCTCCGCTTTCGACTTATATTTCGTTCCAAATATACTTCCTATCTTCACTCCAGCAGCCGAGAATATGAATGTGATACATCCTATGAATATGACCGCAAGCACAATATATAATGTAGAGAGTTTTAGGAATGCAAATGACACTCCAACTGCAAGTGCATCTATACTTGTCGCAACTGCAAGTAGGAACATCACCTTTGCACTCATATCGGCATTTACTTCTTCCTCTCCGCCAAATGATTCCTTTATCATACTGCCGCCTATAAAAAGCAGGAGCACAAATGCTATCCAGTGTGACCATTTGCTTACAAGGTCGGCAAAGAAACTTCCAAGTACGTATCCAAGTGTTGGCATAAGCGCCTGGAATCCTCCAAACCACACACCGGCAATCACCATATGTTTCACCTTGATGTCTCTTAGGGAAAGTCCCTTACATATGGACACCGCAAACGCGTCCATTGATAAACCTACGGCCAGCATAAACAGTTCGACAATGCTCATAAATTTTCCTCCAACTCATTTCAACGTCTCTTTAGATACAAAAAGAGACTTCCGGGACAGCGCTATGCTGTCCAGAAAGTCTCATCATCTACAGTAATACCAGATTCACGCCGCCATTTGACCGGCTTGCTGTCAATCATTATGTTGATATCACAACGCATATATACACCTTGCGCTGACTACTCCCTTAATGAACGCTGGTATTCTATCATACTGATAATTTTTTATCAAGTATTATTTACCCCACATATTATTTTCCCCATATTATTTTTCTTCCAAGGCCGGAGTTCCCCTGAGTTCTATGATTGGGCTACCTTTTCCGCGAATGTAATCACCAGTTATGGTGACCCTTCCTATGGTGTCATCCCTCGGTATCTGATACATGATATCAAGCATAAACTTCTCAATGATGGCTCTAAGCGCTCTGGCTCCAGTCTTTCGCTTCACCGCCTCGCTCGCTATCGCCTCGTATGCGCTGTCATCAAATCTAAGGTCAACCTCATCAAGAGCAAGCAGCTTCTTGTACTGCTTGAGGATCGCGTTCTTTGGCTCCTTCAGTATCTTGATATACATATCTTTGTCAAGCGCATCCAGCGTGAACACTACCGGAAGACGTCCCAGGAACTCAGGTATCATTCCAAAGTCTCTGAGATCTTCAGTCGTCACCTGTCTGAGGAGGTTTGGCTCATCATCGTACTTATCCTTGAGCTCGGCCTTAAATCCCATCGATGCCTGCTTGCTTATCCTTCTCTTTATTATATCCTCAAGATCCGGGAAAGCACCTCCGCAGATAAATAGGATATTTCTCGTGTTGATGGTCGTCATAGGCACCATGGCATTCTTGCTGCCCGATCCAACCGGGACCTCAACATCCGCTCCTTCGAGGAGCTTCAGAAGTCCCTGCTGAACTGACTCACCGCTCACATCTCTGCTGTTGCTGTTCTGCTTCTTTGCGATCTTGTCTATCTCGTCTATGAACACAATTCCACGCTCAGCCTTCTCCACATCATTGTCCGCAGCCGCAAGAAGCTTTGAGAGAACACTCTCCACGTCATCGCCGATGTAGCCCGCCTCAGTGAGTGTAGTTGCATCTGTTATGGCAAGAGGAACCTGAAGAAGCTTTGCTATGGTCTTTACTATATAAGTCTTACCGCATCCTGTAGGTCCAACCATGAGCATATTTGACTTCTCGATCTCTATATCATCCATGGTATCCGTAAGGACCCTCTTATAATGGTTGTACACGGCTACGGATATTACCTTTTTTGCATACTCCTGTCCAACGACATACTCATCAAGCATGGCTTTTATTTTGTGCGGTGCAGGTATGGTCTTAAGTGACAGCTCCTCCTGCTTTTTCTTCTCTTTTGGCGCTTTCTTTTTGACCTTCTGTGACTTCGGAATATCATTCTGCGCCTTGAACTTTGACATATCGATGTTGCCAAATGGCATATTAGTAAGATCTATGAACTGCATGTTGCCAAGCCCAGGCATATTGCCAAAACCTGAACTTGTGAAGCTGTCAAATGATCTCTGCATACAGTCAGGACATATATTTATATCTCCCGGCATATGTATGAGTTTGCCTGCAACGCTCTCAGGTCTGCGGCAGAGATAACAATATTTTTCATATTCGTCATCACTATTGTCAGATGTCTCACCACCCGTTTTTTTTGTTTTATCATCCTTGGTTGCATCATCCTCGTTGTTCGCATCATCCTCGGACTCATCTGCCGAATCAACAATATCATATGCTGAATCAGTATCATCATATGTATTGTCAGCAGACTCGTCGTATTCATCTGTATATTTATCCGTCATTATCTTCTTTATCCTCCACAATTAAAAATCTATACTTTTTTGATATAATACCATATACTCGATGTATTTACCAACCCATTGAAATATGAAATTCCTGTAAACTCCGCGCCCGCAGCGCGGAAATATTCCCCAAATACTTTTCGTATACTTAATAAAATAAAGCGCTGCAGTATGAAAGTCTGTTATTTTATCCATTACCTCTTTAAAATTCTTTTAATATTTTTGCATTTGCCCAACAGTATAGAATTGACTTTTTTGCTATGCTATAATCTGACTAAGCAAATGCAATAGACCGACGTGAATAAAAGGAGGACTGTAAAATGAAAAAACTTGAAATTGTAGTTCGTTCAGAAAAGCTTGACGATGTGAAAGCCATCCTCGACGAGTGCGAGTCAACAGGTGCTATGGTTTCCAATATCATGGGTTATGGTAATCAGAAGGGATATAAGACAACCTACAGGGGTAGCGAATATGTTGTAAATCTTATTCCCAAAGTAAAGATCGAGACGATCGCCGCTGATGATGTGGCCGACAAAATAATCTTTAAGGTATGCGAGAGGATCTCCACTGGCAAAATCGGTGATGGTAAGATTTTTGTATACGATGTTGCAGATGTTGTCCGTATCCGTACCGGTGAGCGCGGAGAGACAGCACTCTAAAATTCGATATCCAGTATCATTCCTTTTCTAACTTTTGCAGCCGGCCGACTATGATCAGCCGGCTGTCTTTATTTACGCGAAGCAACGAGCCAAAGCCTGTGCTTACATGATGCTTTGGAGGCTGCCGTGATGACTTGAGAACCACGCAGAGCGTGTTTCTCATAGTTTTCGCAGACTTTTATATTGGATTTTTACATTGAACTTTTAACGCTCCTATTCAGTCTTATAAAATTTCCAGGCGTATACCCTGTATACCACTTGAATTCACGCTGGAAATGTGCCTGGTCTGAATACGCCATTTCTTCCATATAGTTTGTTATGCTCTCATACGGATCCTCAAATATCCTTTCTGTCGTCTTTCTTATCCTTACTATCTTTGAAAATTTCTTCGGTCCCTTTCCAATATTTTCCGAAAATATCCGATGAACATGGCGCACTGTGCAGCCTGCGGCATCCGAGAGTTCAGGCAGTGACATCCTGCCATTGCTGCCATACACTAGATCTGCCAGTTCCGCCACTCTATGTGCTGTCTTTTTCTCCTGCGACCACAGCAATTCATCAGCTTCTATCACCCCGGCAGCTTCACGTATAAGATTTTCAACACCAGAGACATCTATCCCTTTTCTCCCACATCGGGTAAATAGCCGCTCCAGTTTTCGGCGCAGACTTCCACCTACTGCCATTTTTCCAAAACTTATGTCAGGCTGAACTACCACAAATGCACAGCCCCCCTCTATGATATCTGCATGCTCGATATCCTGAAGCTTCACCTCGCGCACATTCCCCGCTATATATAGAAGACATACACCGGCAAGTTCCTGAGGTACGAGCCTGATCCCCGCAAGGCTATACCCTGCCGCTATAGCCACTTTCCTTCCATCTTTCCGCACTTCGCAGTGTCTGATCTCGTCACAAAAATTAACATTCAATAAAATCTGCTGCACAATTTTGATCCTCCGGATTATTCTTTTATCTTTGTCGCCTGTTTACCTTTATTAAATTAAGCATGTGGTAAATAAAATAAGGTATATCAATTAATGTCCGATTTTTTCAATATTTTACCATATCTCAATACTATACTCAACCCAAGTTAGTAATTGAGGTGTGGCACTGAGATACAGATATCAGTCAGATATCAGTCATATCTCAGTGACGTACGATCAGATATTGTGTACACAAAGATGTGTTTTACTGGGAATATCCCGGTGGGACGCATCTTTTTTTATTATCTGATCACTTCCACAACAATGCAATGTATTAAAAGGAGGAATGATTATGGAAGACGTAAGCACAATTGTTTTTGGAGTATGGTTCCTTGTCGGAGCCGCATTGGTATTCTGGATGCAGGCCGGATTTGCAATGGTTGAGGCCGGTTTCACAAGAGCAAAGAATGCCGGAAATATCATTATGAAAAACCTCATGGATTTCTGTCTAGGTACAGTTTCATTCATGATCCTCGGTTCATCGCTTCTCATCGGAAGCAGTGACTGGGCTCTCGGAGGTTTCATCGGAAAACCTTCACTCGCCCTCTTCCTTGACTACAAAAATTATGACTGGTCAAGCTTCGTATTCAACCTTGTGTTCTGTGCAACAGCAGCAACCATCGTATCCGGAGCCATGGCTGAAAGAACTAAGTTCTCAGCATATTGTATATACTCAGCTATCATCTCACTGCTGATATATCCTATTGAAGCTCATTGGATCTGGAATCCCGGCGGCTGGCTTGTAAAGCTTGGCTTCCACGACTTCGCCGGTTCATGTGCCATTCACATGGTAGGTGGTATATCAGCTCTGATAGGAGCAGCATTACTTGGATCTCGTATTGGAAAGTTCAAGAAGGATGAGACAGGTAAGGTAGTAAAGGTTCACACCTTTCCTGGTCATAACCTTCCACTCGGTGCACTCGGTGTATTCATCCTGTGGTTTGGCTGGTATGGATTCAACGGCGCAGCAGCTACATCTGTTGAGCAGTTAGGTTCTATCTTCCTCACTACTACTATCGCGCCTGCACTTGCAACAGTTTCATGTATGATATTTACATGGCTCAAATATGGCAAGCCTGATGTATCAATGTGTCTCAACGCTTCACTTGCAGGTCTTGTAGCCATCACAGCTCCTTGTGATACAGTCGATGCTTTCGGCGCAGCTATCATCGGTATCATTGCCGGACTTCTCGTAGTATTCGGAGTATGGCTCTGTGACCACGCATTACATGTTGATGATCCTGTTGGTGCCGTAGCTGTACATGGTATAAATGGTATTTGGGGAACAATCGCTGTAGGTCTCTTCTCCACAACATCTGTTCCTGGAAATGATACATTAAACGGTCTGTTCTACGGCGGTGGTGTTCATCCACTTCTCATCCAGTTACTTGGATTTGTAGCAGTTGCAGCATGGACAGCCGTTACTATCACTATCGTATTCCTTATCATCAAGAAGACCATCGGTCTCAGAGTTTCTGAGGAAGAGGAGATCAAGGGTCTTGATCCTACAGAGCACGGTCTTCCAACAGCATACGCTGACTTTGTAACAACAAAGTAATAAGGAAATATAACGGAATATCAAATATATGAATAAAAACAGTCGCCAAAGTCCTGTGCAAGTACAGACTTTGGCGGCTGTTTTTTCAACACGTTTTGACATATAACCCTATTTCTTTCATATAACCTCTATTTGCTTTCATATATGCACAAAAGGGCACTACGATACCATAATTACAGTATCATAACGCCCTTTGAAATATTTTATATAAATGTCCGATCTGCTCTCTCCATGTAATTTCTCAATATATCACTGTATTCTTCCTGATGCTTGAACATATACACACAATGTCCGTATCCTTTGCGGACCGTTATAACAGATTTCGGATAGAATTTCTGGATGAGTTTTCTGCATACAATATGGGAATCAGAACACGCAAAAGGGCACCCAGTCATATATTGACCGGGTGCCCCGTCTCAAAACAAACATCTATAGATTAAAGACTGTAAGAACCTGATTCTCCATCAGCTGTATAATATACCATGCCTGTTTCTGGCTGATAATATACGTTCAATTCCTTAACTGTCTTATAGCCAAGAGCTTCCTTTGCCTTGTCAACGATTACTGACATCTCTATCTGTCCACCAGCGAACTCTACGAATACCTTCTCAGTTGTCTTAACTGGAGCTGCCTTCTTTGCAGGTGCTTTCTTAGTTGCTGCTGCCTTTGGCTCCTCTTTCTTAACTGGAGCTGCCTTCTTTGCAGGTGCTGTCTTAACCTCAGCTGCCTTTGGCTCTTCCTTCTTTACTTCTTCTTTCTTTACTGAAGCCTTAACAGGTGCTGCTTTTGCTGCTGTAGCTGCTGTCTTCTTTGCGGCTTCCTCTTTCTTAGCTGCCTCAACCTTAGCAAGTGCTGCTGCAGGTGTTGCCTTTGTTACCTTCTTTGTCTCATCTGCCTTCTTTGCTGTAGCCATGATCTTTTCCTCCCAAATAAAAAGTATCTATATAATCTTATGTATTTATTTTCAAGCTAGGTTGATATTACTCCATTTTTGTGTGTTTTTCAATATAACCAAATTCTTTTCTCCCTTTTGTAGTGTTTTGAGAATTGATTTTCCACAAATTGCAACACATTGCACAAAAAAGCGATCACTGATTGTTATAAATCCGTGATCGCTTTTGTCATTTTACACAAATGCTTGTGTTAATTAGTGAGAATATTAACCACTTCACTCAAATTCATTCCGTTTGACGCCTTCAAAAGTACGATATCTTCAGGCTTCATGAGCGCCATGAGGTATATGGCGATCTCCTCGGTATCGGTAAACGATACCGTCTTGGCATACTTTGTATCACACTCATCGAGAGCCTCTTTTATCTTCTGAGCATGCTCTCCTATGACTATAACCTCATCGATCTTCTTGTCCCTGAGATACTCTCCGACTTCACGGTGATATTCATCGCTCCTGTCGCCAAGCTCAAGCATATCGCCGAGTACGATGTATTTTCTGCCCTCACACTTCATGTCACAGAGCACATCGGTACTTGCCTTCATAGAATCAGGGCTTGCATTGTATGTATCGTCTATGATCGTGTATTTGCCAGGCAGCTTTATAACCTTCTGTCTGAGTCCTCTGAAGTTCTCAAATGCCTTTGAAGACTTCTCATAAGGCACGCCCAGCTGATGTGACACAGCCATGGCAACCAGCGAGTTGCGGACATTGTGAAGTCCCATGACTCCGACCTTTACAGTTACCACATCGTCTCCGTGAACCATGTCATATATGGAGTAACCGTCCTCCATACGGATATTTGTCGCTCTGAAATCCATTCCCTCGCCGCAGCCGTATGTGTATACCTTGCAAGGTATCTCATCCTTCACCGCATAGAGCATAGGATCATCGCCATTAATATATAATGTTCCGTTCTTACCCATACCCTTGATGATGCTGAGCTTTTCCTTGCGTGTATTCTCAAGTGATCCCATATATTCGATATGGGCAACACCTATAGTCGTGACAACACATATGTCTGGCTGCGCGATATCCGTCAGAATATCCATCTCTCCCGGCTCACCGATGCCAAGCTCAAGCACTGCTGCATCGTATTCATCAGTCATTCTCGACACCGTGATAGGCTCGCCGTATACTGAATTATAATTGCCCTCAGTGTGGAAACACTTCATTCCGGCGCTCACCGCCGCCGTGATCATCTCTCTGGTAGTTGTCTTGCCGACACTTCCTGTGACTGCCACAACAGGCATATCGTATCTGTTTCTTATATACTTTCCGATAGCCTGAAGAGCTTTAACAGTGTCATCAACACGTATATAAGCCTTGTCTGACACAACAACATTGTCATGCTCCGATGTGAGCGTAGCCGCTGCCACCTGAAGTGCAGACTCTATAAACCTGTGTCCGTCTGTTCTTGAACCGATGATTGGAACAAACAAGTCTCCTTCCTTAGCTTCTTTTGAATTGATACAGATATCTGTGAGTACGGTATTCTCATCTCCACACAGCAAAACACCGCCAGTGGCTTCCAGTATATTCTTTACAGTTATATCTACCATCATCTGTCTCTTATACACATCTCCGAGCCCACGAGACTCGACGTCATCTCG
>ENA-OYWE01000360-OYWE01000360.1-human-gut-metagenome-genome-assembly--contig:-NODE-360-length-13398-cov-5.203627_pt1 | contig 13398 bp, 8 predicted proteins | sample MGYA00244166_ERZ653389 | MGnify/ENA primary metagenome ERZ653389 (study PRJEB26926, sample SAMN06165040) | human gut metagenome | biome: ENVO:00009003; feature: ENVO:2100002; material: ENVO:00002003... | reverse complement strand
GTTTATATACTATATAGGATTTTTAGCTTTATGCCTTCTTCCCGCTTCATGTTCGCTGGAAGAAGAGAGTAGTACCGAAGTAGAGAAAGACAAATACATGAATGATGCCAAAGAAGCACAAGATGTATTGCTTGGCGTGTATCGTTCTACTGTAGAAGATGCAATGTACGGCTATCATTTGTCCATCTACTTCTCTATGGGAACAGACATTTCACAGGTGGAAGGAAGTACAACCGAAAACTTCCGCATACTGCCTACCAATGCTTACCCTACTTCACAGGCAGAAGTACAAAGCACATGGGCTGCACTCTACTCCGGTATCTATAATGCCAATGATTTTCTGGAACGTATTTCTGTCAAAATGGAATCGTATAATGAAACGGACAAAAAATTGGCTACTATTTATATTGCCGAAGCTAGAGCTTTAAGAGCGCTGTACTATTTCGAGCTGGTACGCCGCTGGGGCAATATTCCATTAATGACAAGCACAGCCATGTCCAACCAACACCCGAGTACTTTTGTACAAGCTGATCCCGTGGACGTTTATAAGTTTATCGAAGACGATCTGCTGTATGCTTGCGACATACTGCCGTATGCAACAGACGACCATTACCGCAGCAGTAATGACTATCGTTTCTCCAAAGGAGCAGCGCTCGGCTTACTTGCTAAAGTGTACGCTACTTGGGCAGGATACCCTTTAAGAGACGAGAGCAAGTGGGAAGCCGCTGCAAAGACGGCACGTATCTTGGTTGAATCAGGTAAACACGATTTACTGAACGACTACGAACAATTGTGGAAAAACACTTGTAATGGCATTTGGGACCCAACGGAAAGTTTGATTGAAATATCTTTCTACTCTCCTACATATTCAGGAAATAGCGATCCTGTAGGCCGTATCGGCAAATGGAATGGGGTAAAAACTACAACTCAAGCCGGCAAAAGCGGAAGTACTGCTGCCAACGTACAAGTAGTGCACTCGTTCGTTCTTGACTGGAGAAGGGCCGTTGGAGTTGATGTAGATAACCGCATAAGCCCCGACAGGCGGTTAGACTTATCTATTGCCAACTATAAGCACGGTCATAATGATGACAAAGCAGGCATACAGTATCTCGGTGATGTTTATTTGGCTGGCAAATATACAGATTCCGAAGATGTAGCTTTAGAAAAGGATTTAAATGAAAAAAAATCTGCAAAAGAAAAGCAGAATTATACACCAGCCAAGTGGGACATTGACAAGTATATGGAAAGCGTACCGTTCGTCAACAATGATAAATCCACTGTAAACTGGTACGTATTGCGATATGCCGATGTACTGTTGCTATATGCAGAAGCTTTGAACGAATGGAAAGGTGGTCCGACAACAGACGCGTATGCCGCTATCGAAAAAGTACGCAAACGCGGTTATAATGGTGCCAATGGTTACAAGTTGACCCAAGGTATGGACCAAGCGCAATTCCGCGAAGCCATTCAAAAAGAACGTGCTTACGAACTGGCGTTCGAAGGACATCGCCGTCTTGATCTCGTACGTTGGGGCATTTACTTCGAAACAATTGAAAAGACCCATACAGCCTTAAACGAATGGTGGGACAACAGCGATATAGACAAAGCGAAAAACCCCATTCCCAACTACGTAGTATACGACTACACGAAAAAAGGTCAGCACGAACTGATGCCTATTCCGCAACGCGAAATGGACTTGTGTACCCAGTTCAACCAAAACCCAGGTTGGTAACAACCACCCCAAATACATCTCCAATATGCCCAGAGAGGGGCATATTGGAGATTTTCTAAACTCTTTTCAACAAAAGTGACATTCAAAGAACGCGGATTAATTGCCTTTTCAACATTCTTGCTACAAGAACCATAAAAAATCCGTTAGCTTTGCTTTCGTTACAAAATCTACTAAAATCAATTATTTTAAAAACGAATAACATGAAAAAGAACCTTGTTCTCTTGGCTTTGGGTGCATTGACTTTCGTGTCATGCCAAACACAACCCAAAGAAGACTACAGTTGGATTAAAAAAGGCTTGGACGCAGCCTCTGCGCAACTGCAATTAACCGCAGAAGAAATTTCGTCCACTAACATGCTGCCGCGTTCTATCCGTACAGGCTATGACATGAACTTCCTGTGCCGCCAGTTGGAAAGAGACTCGCTTACTTTCAAAGACTCACTCCGTGCGCAGCCTACAGCCGACCAGTTGGGAAAACGCCGTTTGTGCAGCGTTTATGACTGGACCAGCGGTTTCTATCCGGGCTCTTTATGGTATGCCTACGAACTGACGGGCAACGATACACTGAAAACATGGGCCATTCAATATACCAACCTATTGAACCCCGTCCGTTACTACACCGGTACGCACGACCTGGGCTTCATGGTAAATTGCAGCTACGGCAATGCCGAGCGTCTGGCTCCTAACGACACCATTGCAGCCGTAATGAAAGAAACAGCCGACAACCTGTGCGGACGCTTCAACGATTCCATCTCGGCTATCCGTTCATGGGACTTCGGAACATGGAACTTCCCCGTTATCATCGACAATATGATGAACCTGGATTTGCTGTTCAATGTAGCCAAGGCAACCGGCAACAACTCTTATAAAGACATCGCCGTACAACACGCTATGACTACCATGAACAACCACTTCCGCCCCGACTATACCTGCTGGCACGTAGTAAGCTACAACAACGACGGCACGGTAGAGAAGAAACAGACATTCCAGGGCAAGAACGACGACTCTTCATGGGCACGCGGACAAGCATGGGCCGTATACGGTTATACTGCCTGCTATCGTGAGACGCAAGACACTACTTTCCTGAATTTCGCCGTAAAAGTGGCCGACATGATTATGAACCGTGTCAAGACCGACGATGCCATTCCTTACTGGGACTACGACGCTCCCGTAACCGAAGAGACTCCGCGCGACGCATCTGCCGCTTCCGTAACCGCTTCCGCCCTGATAGAGCTGAGCACAATGGTTCCCGACGGAAAGAAATACCTGGATTATGCAGAAAAAATCCTGAAGAGCCTGTCGGGCGACGCCTATCTGGCAAAGGTCGGCGAAAACCAGGGATTCATCCTGATGCACTCTACCGGTTCGCTGCCTAACGGTTCGGAAATCGACACTCCGTTGAACTATGCGGACTACTATTACCTGGAAGCCCTGAAACGCTTCATGGATCTGAAAGGTATCAGCTACAAGAATCTCTAATAGCCATATTGTAAACCAACAAACATTATGAATAAGACTTTTAAATATATCGTCCTGCTGGCGCTTGCCTGCTTCGTTGGCAAAGCAAATGCCCAGGAATTGAAAACCGAAGTGTTCTCGCTCCTCAACCTGGATTATCCCGGACTGGAGAAAGTAAAGGCCTTGCACCAGGAAGGCAAAGATGCCGATGCAGCCAAAGCATTGCTCGACTACTACCGTGCACGTACCAACGTGAAGACTCCCGACGTAAACCTGAAAAAGGTTACCATCGGCAAGGATGAACAGAAAATGGCCGACGAGGCTCTGCAACATACATTCTTTGCCCACAAAGGCTACCAGCCGTCATTCAATTACGGTGAAGACATCAACTGGAGATACTGGCCGGTAAAGGACAACGAACTGCGCTGGCAGTTGCACCGCCACAAATGGTTTACTCCCATGGGCAAGGCCTATCGTGTAAGCGGTGACGAAAAATATGCCGTTGAATGGACGAAGCAGTATATCGACTGGATCAAGAAAAACCCGTTGGTGAAGATTAACAAGAATGAATATGAACTGACAGGCAATACCCAACTGAAAGATGACGCAGAGAATGTACGTTTCGCATGGCGTCCGCTGGAAGTGAGCAACCGTCTGCAAGACCAGACCTCACAGTTCCAACTGTTCCTCCCGTCTCCCTCTTTCACCCCGGAGTTCCTGACCGAGTTCCTGGTAAACTACCACAAACATGCCATCCATATACTGGGCAATTACTCTGCACAGGGCAATCACCTACTGTTCGAGGCACAGCGTATGATCTACGCCGGCGCTTTCTTCCCCGAATTCAAAGAGGCTGCTGCCTGGAGAAAGAGCGGCATCGACATCATGAACCGTGAAATCAACGTACAGGTATATAACGACGGCGGACAGTTCGAGCTCGACCCGCACTACCACCTCGCTGCCATCAACATTTTCTGCAAGGCACTGAACATTGCCGACCTGAACGGTTTCCGCAACGAGTTCCCGCAGGAGTACCTGGATACAATCGAAAAAATGATTGTATTCTATGTCAACGTTTCTTTCCCCGACTACACCAACCCGTGTTTCAGCGATGCCAAGCTCACCAATAAGAAAGAAATGCTGAAGAACTACCACAGCTGGAGCAAGATGTTCCCGAAGAACCAGTTCATCAAGTATCTGGCAACAGACGGCAAAGAAGGCACACTGCCCGAATATCTCTCTAAAGGTTTCCTGAAATCCGGTTTCTTCGTATTCCGTAACTCTTGGGGAACGGATGCCATGCAAATGGTTGTAAAGGCCGGCCCGAAAGCATTCTGGCACTGCCAGCCGGATAACGGTACTTTCGAGCTCTGGTTCAACGGCAAAAACCTGTTCCCCGATTCCGGTTCGTATGTATATGCCGGCGAGGGCGAAGTGATGGAACAACGCAACTGGCACCGTCAGACCTGCGTACACAACACCGTAACGCTGAACAACAAGAATATGGACCAGACCGAATCCGTAACCAAGCTGTGGCAGCCGGAAGGCAACGTACAGATACTGGTTACCGAGAATCCGAGCTACAAGAACCTGAAACACCGCCGTTCCGTATTCTTCGTAGACAACAGCTACTTCGTAATTGTAGACGAAATGGTGGGAAGCCAGAAAGGTTCCATTAACCTGCACTACCAGATGCCGAAAGGCGAAATCGCCAACAGCCGCGAGGACATGACTTTCGTCACTCAGTTTGAAGAAGGAAGCAACATGAAGCTGCAATGCTTCGGCCCCGAAGGCATGACGATGAAAAAAGAGCCGGGCTGGTGCTCCACCGCTTACCGCAAACGCTACAAACGCATGAACGTATCCTTCAATGTGAAGAAAGACAGCGAAGATGCAGTACGTTACATCACCGTTATCTGTCCGATAAAGAACAGCGCAGACGCCCCCAAATTGTCTGCCAAGTTCAAAAACAAGACATTCAATGAAAACGGACTGGAAGTAGAGGTGAAAGTAAACGGCAAGAAACAGTCTTTAAATTACAAATTATAATATAAAAGCAACATGACGAAAGGGAGTGCCCAAAAATGAAAAGCAAAGCGATAGCGATTTTAGTTTTTGAGCAGTCCCTTTCTTCATAATGAAAAGCGATACATCCCGGTTATGAAAAACAATCTTTCCAATGTACTTCTTCCGTTAGCCACATTAAGCCTCGCTTCCTGTGCCGGCCAGCAAAAAGAAGAACCCAAGCGTCCGAACATAATTTTCATGATGACGGACGACCATACCACACAAGCCATGTCCTGCTATGGCGGCAATCTCCTGCAAACTCCCAACATGGATCGTATAGCCAACGAAGGTATCCGTATGGATAACTGCTACGCGGTCAATGCCCTTTCCGGCCCGTCACGCGCCTGCGTCCTTACCGGTAAGTTCAGCCACGAAAACGGCTTTACGGATAATGCAAGCACCTTCAACGGCGACCAGCAGACATTTCCGAAACTGCTCCAGCAAGCCGGCTACCAGACGGCTATGATCGGCAAATGGCACCTTATCAGCGAACCGCAGGGCTTCGACCACTGGAGTATCCTGAGCGGCCAGCACGAACAGGGCGATTATTACGACCCCGATTTCTGGGAAGACGGCAAACATATCGTAGAGAAAGGCTATGCCACGGACATCATCACAGACAAGGCCATCAAATTCCTCGAAGGCAGGGACAAGAACAAACCGTTCTGCATGATGTATCATCAGAAAGCGCCTCACCGCAACTGGATGCCGGCTCCGCGCCACTTGGGCATCTTCAACAATACCACATTCCCGGAACCCGCCAGCCTGTTCGACGACTACGAGGGACGCGGCAGAGCAGCCCGCGAACAGGACATGTCCATCGAACATACCCTGACCAACGACTGGGATTTGAAGTTGCTGACTCGTGAAGAAATGCTGAAGGATACCACCAACCGCCTTTACAGCGTGTACAAGCGCATGCCTGCCGCCGTACAGGACAAATGGGACTCCGTATATGCGCAGCGCATTGCCGAATACCGCAAGGGCGACCTGAAAGGTAAGGCGTTAATCAGTTGGAAATACCAGCAATACATGCGCGACTACCTGGCTACCGTACTGTCTGTGGACGAAAATATCGGCCGCCTTCTGAACTATCTTGAAAAGACCGGAGAGCTGGACAATACAATCATCGTCTACACTTCCGACCAGGGCTTCTTCCTCGGCGAACACGGCTGGTTCGACAAGCGCTTCATGTACGAGGAATGCCAGCGCATGCCGCTTATCATCCGCTACCCCAAAGCTATCAAGGCGGGAAGCACAAGCAATGCAATCTGCATGAATGTGGACTTCGCTCCCACCTTCCTCGACTTTGCCGGTGTGGAAATCCCGTCGGACATTCAGGGAACTTCCTTGAAACCGGTGTTGGAGAACGAAGGCAAGACACCCGCCGACTGGCGCAAGGCTGCCTACTACCACTATTATGAATACCCTGCCGAGCATTCGGTAAAACGTCATTACGGCATCCGTACACAGGACTTCAAACTGATTCATTTCTACAACGACATCGACGAATGGGAAATGTACGACCTGAAAGCCGACCCGCGCGAAATGAACAACGTGTTCGGCAAGCCTGAATACGCCGAAAAGCAGAAAGAGCTGATGCAACTGCTGCAGGAGACTCAAAAACAGTATAAAGACAACGACCCCGACGAAAAAGTAAACGAGCTTTTCAAGGGCGACAGAAGATTAATGAAAAACAGATAAAACCATTAAATTTATTATCATGGATAGAAGAAGTTTTTTAAAAAACACAGGCTGGTCTTTTCTCGGACTGGCAGCTTCGGGAAGCCTGCTCGGCTCTTGCGTGGCAGGAAGCAAAGAAGCAAAGAAGATTATGCCGTCGGCAAGCAACCTGAAAGTATTCTGGGGCGACTTGCACAACCACTGCAACCTCACTTACGGACACGGCGATATGCGCGATGCTTTCGAGGCGGCCAAAGGCCAGTTGGACTTTGTCAGCGTAACGCCCCATGCCATGTGGCCGGACATTCCGGGTGCAAACGACCCTCGTCTGAAATGGGTAATCGACTACCATACCGGAGCTTTCAAGCGGCTGCGCGAAGGCGGCTATGAGAAGTACGTAAAGATGAGCAACGAATACAACAAGGAAGGCGAATTCCTTACCTTCATCGGATACGAGGCCCACAGCATGGAGCACGGCGACCACGTGGCGTTGAACTACGACCTAGATGCGCCACTCGTGGAATGTACCTCTATCGAAGACTGGAAAGAGAAAGCCAAAGGACATAAAGTATTCGTCACCCCGCACCACATGGGCTATCAGGGCGGTTATCGCGGTTACAACTGGAAATGCTTCACCGAAGGAGACATCACTCCGTTCGTCGAGATGTATTCCCGTCACGGCCTGGCGGAAAGCGACCAGGGCGACTACCCGTACCTGCACGATATGGGTCCCCGCCAATGGGAAGGAACCATCCAGTATGGTCTGGAACAAGGACATAAATTCGGTATCATGGCTTCCACCGACCAGCACTCCGGCTATCCGGGCAGCTACGGCGACGGCCGCATCGGTGTCCTGGCTCCGTCACTGACCCGCGACGCCATCTGGGAAGCTCTCCGCACCCGCCACGTATGTGCCGCCACCGGTGATAAAATCATCATCGACTTCCGCCTCAACGACGCTTTCATGGGCGATGTAGTCCGTGGCAACAGCCGCCGCATCTACCTGAATGTAACCGGCGAAAGCTGCATTGATTATGTAGACGTTGTCAAGAACGGCCAGATACTGGCACGCATGAACGGCCCGTTGACTCCGGTTGCACCGGAAGGCGATACCGTCCGCTGCAAAGTAAAAGTGGATTTCGGCTGGAATCGCGAAGAACGCTATGTGCACTGGCAAGGTAAGCTGTCTGTCAACAAGGGCCGTATCGTAAACGTTACCCCCTGCTTCCGCGGCGCTGCCTTCACCTCTCCTCAGGAGGGCGAAACCGAATTCAAGACACATGTCAACCGCATCCTCTCCGTAGGCGAGAAGGAAACGGAACTGGACTTGTACAGCAGCAAGAACCCGAATACCACCACCGCAGCCATGCAGGCGGTAATCCTCGACCTGGAGATGCCGAAAGACGGCGTGCTCACCGCAGACTTCAACGGCAAGAAGTTCGAACACACATTGGGCGAACTGCTCGAAGGTTCACGTTCGCACTTCATGATAGGCTGGTTGAGCGAAGCCATTCTCTTTAACCGCGCCATGCCCGAAAGCTGCTTCACCGTAGAGCACTACATGGAAGACAAAGAGCCGCAGCGCGACACCGATTATTATTATGTACGCGTGCGCCAGCGCGACGGACAATGGGCATGGAGTTCTCCTATATGGGCTGAAAGAGTTTGACAATCATGAAAAAATACGCTATAGGAATTGACCTTGGCGGTACTTCCGTGAAATACGCCCTTATCGACAATGAAGGCGTATTTCACTTTCAAGGGAAGCTGCCGTCGAAAGCCGATGTATCTGCGGAAGCGGTAATCGGCCAGTTGGTAACCGCCTGCAAAGAGGCAATGGCTTCGGCCCTGCAACTCGGAGTGGCGGTGGAAGGAATAGGTATAGGCACTCCCGGCATTGTGGACGAAACCAACCGCATTGTGCTGGGCGGAGCCGAGAACATCAAAGGCTGGGAGAATCTGAATCTTGCCGACCGCATCGAAGCGGAAACGGGGCTGCCCGTGCAGATGGGCAACGACGCCAACCTGATGGGACTGGGAGAAACGATGTACGGAGCCGGACAAGGCGCACAGAATGTAGTGTTCCTGACCGTAGGAACCGGCATCGGCGGCGCAGTGGTCATCGGCGGCAAGCTGTTCAACGGCTTTGCCAACCGCGGCACCGAACTGGGCCATGTGCCCCTCATCGCCAACGGCGAACCCTGCGCATGCGGCTCTGTGGGCTGTCTGGAACATTACGCCTCCACTTCCGCACTGGTGCGCCGTTTCAGCAAGCGTGCCGCAGAAGCGGGCATCTCGTTTCCGGGCGAGGAAATCAACGGAGAGCTTATCGTACGCCTCTACAAAGAAGGAGACAAGCTGGCCACGGAGTGCCTGGACGAGCATTGCGATTTCCTGGGACACGGCATCGCCGGATTCATCAACATCTTCAGCCCGCAACGCATCGTAATAGGCGGCGGACTGTCCGAAGCCGGCGAGTTCTATATCCGGAAAGTCAGCGAGCAGGCACACCGCTATGCCATAGCCGACTGTGCCGTGAACACTCAAATCATGGCTGCATCTTTAGGTAACAAGGCAGGAAGTATCGGCGCCGCGTCACTGGTCTTCTCACTAAACACGAAATAGTATGAAAAAGAATTTAGGAATGCTGGCGCTGATTATGGCGTTCTGGTTCACCATATCGTTTATCACCAATATCCTGGGACCGCTCATTCCGGACATTATCCATAACTTTAACCTGAGCGACCTGGCGATGGCGGGCTTCATCCCGACTTCTTTCTTCATCGCCTATGCCATCATGTCGGTTCCCGCCGGACTGATGATCGACCGTTTCGGCGAGAAACCGGTGCTGTTTCTGGGCTTCCTGATGCCGTTCATCGGCACTACGCTGTTTGCCTGCCTACACACCTACCCCATGCTGCTTGCCTCATCGTTCATCATCGGCTTGGGCATGGCTATGCTGCAAACTGTGCTAAACCCGTTGCAACGCGTTGTAGGCGGCGAAGAAAACTATGCTTTCGTGGCGGAAGTGGCCCAATTCGTATTCGGCATCGCTTCGTTCCTGAGTCCGCTGGTATATACGTACCTCATTCACGAACTCAATCCGGACATATACACGGAAGGCAGAAACTTTTTCATCGACCTGCTGGCAGGTATCACCCCGCCCGATCTGCCCTGGGTATCGCTTTACTGGGTATTCACGCTGCTGTTGCTGGTGATGCTGGTTGCCGTAGGGCTGTCCCGTTTCCCGAAAATCGAGTTGAAAGAAGATGAGAAGGGCGGTTCGAAAGACTCCTACCTGGCGCTGTTCAGGCAGAAATACGTATGGCTGTTCTTCCTCGGCATCTTCTGTTATGTAAGTACGGAACAGGGAACTTCCATCTTTATGAGTACGTTCCTCGAGCAGTATCACGGAGTGAACCCGCAGGTGGAAGGCGCAAAGGCCGTAAGTTACTTCTGGGGACTGATGACTGCCGGCTGCCTCGTAGGCATGGTGCTGTTGAAGCTCATTGACAGCAAACGGCTGCTCCAGCTATCGGGCGGACTCACCGTCATCCTACTGCTCACCGCACTCTTCGGGAGCAAGGAAGCATCCATCATTGCCTTTCCTGCCATCGGTTTCAGCATTTCCATGATGTACTCCATCGTGTTCTCGCTGGCGCTGAATTCGGCATCGCAACACCACGGTTCGTTTGCCGGCATCCTGTGTTCGGCAATCGTGGGCGGAGCAGGCGGCCCGATGATTATCAGCATGCTTGCCGATGCCACTTCGCTGCGTACCGGAATGCTGTTTATCCTCGTATTTGTAGGCTACATCACATTCATCGGTTTCTGGGCGCACCCGCTGATTAACAACAAGACGGTAAGCCTGAAAGAGCTTTTCAGGAAGTAAAAGACAAGAACGGCACACAACAAAAAAGAGACCGCAACGGCTTGCTGCCGCATGCGGTCTCTTTACTTTACACAACCCTTTTTATATCTAAAATCTACATAACTGGTTCACTACTTTCCTTCCGCAGCATCCGGCCGGGTATTTATGGTACAGATGCTCACCCGGTTCCAGTCCGGTTCTTCAAACATATACCCCACTCCCTGACCTTCGGCAACAATCCGGTCTTTGGCGATTCTATATCTATTGACCAGCATATTGCGTACGGCCTCGGCACGTTGGCGGGCGATGCGTTCGTTCACCTCCGCACTGCCTTCGGGAGAGGCATACCCTTTGATAACGACTCCCGCTTCCTTATGATTTCTCAGATAAGTGGCGATGCGCTCCACATTGGGCAACTGTGAATTATCGATGCTGATTCTGCCCTGACGGAACGTAATCACCGACTCCAACAGCTTCTTGCTGTTGTCGATAGTATCCTTCACCACTTCCGGTTTCCGGTTCCGGCAAGCAGCCAGTTCACTTTCCAAATCGGAAACTTTCCGGTTGGCATCCTGCAATACTTTGGCGGTATTGTCGGCCTCGGCACGGAGACGGTTGATTTGGGCATTCAGTTGGTTGACTTCCGCCTGGTCGTAAGGCCTTACTTCGGTGAAGTGATGGCTACCGTTGCTGCATCCGAAATGATAAGTCAGCCCGGCGCTGATTTCCCAGGCTGCACGGTTGGCATGGAAACGCACGGCTTCCGTACCCATAGCGTTCATATCATACACCAAAGCCGGTTTCACAGCCAATGTCCATGCCTTGCTTTCTCCCAGGTTGAAGTTGAAATTCAGTCCCAGTTTGCTGGACATACTGTTACGGTCTTCGCCCATACCGGAGTTTACGTAATAATGCAGCCAGCCGATACCTGCCACAGCCTCAACCTCAAACAGACGGGGAGCACCGTTATACCCCGCAAACAGATTACCTAAGTTGACCAGCCCCAGCAGACTGACGTTTGACGCGTCAAAAGCCGTTTTGCTGCCCGTAGTGTTAAAGCTGCCCATAGCCTCCAGGCTCAGGCCGAAGGCAGGTGTCAGATACTTATCCACATGCACGCCCACTACCGGACGCATGTTCTTAAAGAACGAGTGATGCGTCAGCGGAGTCGTCCCCCCCGCATTGACACCTATCGCCCAGTTGTCGGCAAACTTGTTTCCGGTCAGCGCCGTTTGTCCGTCAGCATAGCCAACCGCAACACTCAACAATAATAAACTCGCTAAAATCTTCTTCATACAATTTTTCTGTTTTAAGTTAGTACATAAATTTATAATAAATAGATGTTGAAAGCCTGTTTACAGAGCTTCCCAGTACTTCATATTGGTAATTCTTTCCAGCAGCACTTTTCTGTCGCCCTCGCGTACACTGTTGCCAGCCGCAACCGGGATGATGCTTGCCCGTTTGCCTATACCGTGCCATTTCAGCATAGCTGCCGGAACGCCGCGTTCGAGCAATGCCTCATACACTCTTTTGGCACGGCGGTTGGAAAGGTCCGTATTATAAGCGCTGCTTCCCCTTGCATCGGTGTAGCCGGTAATCAGGAAGCGGGCGTCGGGATAGCTTTTCAGAAGCCCGGCCAGCCTGTCGAGCGTCTTTTCCGAAGCAGCCGTGAGCACATCCTTGTCAAACTCGAAGTAGATATTATCCAGCAGGTCGCACGCCATTGCTTCGACAGAGCCGGCTGTATCCGCCTGCTTCTCTACAATCCGCTCAACAATCTTTTCCACCTCAACAGGTTTCTCTATCTCCACATACTTCACTACCGGAGCCTGCTTTTTGCTCTTTCCGCCAATGCGCCAGATGACGCGGGCAGACACCTGCACAAAGTGAGGAAGATTCTTCTGCACCGGCAGGAGATATTCACCTTGCAGGCCAAGCCCGAAGGAATTGCTTAACCACGCATTTACACCTGCACCGAACGAAAGCGGAACAAAAGAGTTCTTATCCGATGAGCGCCCGTCGGGATTCCACACATCGGACGATTCCCAGTGCGCCTCTCCCGTGGGGTCATCCACGAAATTGCCGCCATAGGCAGACGCGAAATTCTTATGCAGGTAGTTCACCCCCACTCTGAGGTAGGGTTCCACCCATTGGGACTCAAACAAGGGGGTAAAGCGGAACTGCATGCCCAGACCGCCCATATACAGCAGGTCGTGTTTCCGGTCATTGCCCGCAATCCGGTTCTTGTTTTTCGCCACGCCTACCGTACCTTGCAAATCCAGATAAAACCACCGGTTCAGTTCCCGTGCCACATACAGGTTTGCTCCTCCCATCAGGTGGTTGGCCTTCAGGTTGTACATATAATTATCCGGAGTACTCTGGAAACCGGTGACAGACACGCGGCTCCAGTTTATCAACGAACCGCCTGCACCTATTTCCCATGCTTTCTTGTCCTGGCCTCTTCCCGTCAGAGGAACTGACAGGAAGAAGAGGGAGACAAGATATAGTATTGTTTTTTTCTTCATATTCATATGTATTAATTCTGTCTCTTATACACATCTGACGCTGCCGACGATCGCATAAGTGTA
>ENA-OYWE01000355-OYWE01000355.1-human-gut-metagenome-genome-assembly--contig:-NODE-355-length-13477-cov-15.484801_pt1 | contig 13477 bp, 10 predicted proteins | sample MGYA00244166_ERZ653389 | MGnify/ENA primary metagenome ERZ653389 (study PRJEB26926, sample SAMN06165040) | human gut metagenome | biome: ENVO:00009003; feature: ENVO:2100002; material: ENVO:00002003... | reverse complement strand
TGACGTCGAGTCTCGTGGGCTCGGAGATGTGTATAAGAGACAGGTTATTATATATATGTATATTGCAAATATCTTCTGCATTAGTAATTCCTAGTTCGGCGCAGTCCAAAGATTCACTTTTCTTTTCTGTCAGATTATAGAGTATAAGTTTGTTTTCGCGGGTAAGTATATAGAGGTTATTGTCGCAACCATAGAATTTGAATGGAATCCCCTTTATATTCGGCAGTAGATTAGGTGTAATGCTTACTTCGTCTGTCTCATATTTGGTTTTCAATTCTGCCACTCCTTGTGAGGTGATGGCATATATTTTGTCTTTTGTCACACATAAGTCCAAAATGTCTGTCAGCACTTCCGGGGTGGACGATAAAAGTGACATGTAGCATCCTTTCATTTTGTTGAAACACGATAACCTGTTCATGTTCGCTATCCGTGACCAAAGCATTTTGTCGGAAGTCTCATAAATGCCGGTAATGGAATATGGCTCTTTGTCTGCCGAATTGTAGTTGTGGAAGTGTATTCCATCGTATCGGCTCAGGCCGACATCTGTTCCCAACCATAAAAATCCGTCTTTGTCCTGATGGATTTCGGTCAAGGTATTATTGCTTAATCCCTCTTGTTTAGTCAATAACTGGATTCCTGTCTGTCGGAAAAAACTTTGTGCCTTGGTTATTTCCATACCCATCAGCAGGACAATTATAAGTAGTCCCGTAACCGGTGTTGTTAATGTTCCGCTTCTTTTCATATTCCCCTTCATTCATTTAAATATAGTGCACTTAACAATGCTATGTATTCATATCATGTTTCTTAGACTATTTTAAGGATAACTGCAAAAATAGGCTTTTATTATGTTATAATCAACGTTTTAGGTTAGAAACTTTTTAAAAAGTCGGATAAGTCAGAGGGTATACATCTGTCTTGATAGGGGGTATATCATTCATTGTTTTATCTATTTGCTGTTAATCAATATATTATGATTGAATGAAATACCATTGAAGTGCCATACGTTAAATAATAATTCAAAAGAAAGGAAGTGAAGAACCCATGTACACCTATTACATACACAGCTTCTTCCTTCCCTTCATAAAGCTTAATATCACCTCACAATCTTTTCAGCCCTGATTGATTTATAGAATCTGATACCTATAGTTTATAAGTGAATGAAGCGTCATGGCTTTTCGGGTTATAAGTGCCCCAGATGCTGACAGGAATCTGCATATATTTGATTCCGTTGTCTGCCACCTTCATATAAATATAGCTTTCCGATTGGAATATGAAGTTGCCTTCACTGTTGTCGCTGGCCAAACTGAATCCTTTCACATACCATTTCATGAGTGAAGAACTGCATTCAGCATTATATCCGTTGTAATATAAGTCACCGTCGGCATAGCCGGTAAGGTTGAGCTGAATTGTAAAGGTGTACTTACCATTGATTGTCTGGCTGGTAATCACTTTCAGTAAAGTCTGATTGCCTTTATCGGCAGCCAATATATTATGTTCTTCTTTCGCATTGGTATGTTTGCGAAGGTTCGATAAGATTTCATCTGCCTCCTTTAAACTGATAGCAGGTAAATCGTTTAGATTTAAATTGTCAGAATTGTTTTCCTCGTATGTAACACTTCTGGCGCCATACGTTCTTTCCAAAAAATACGTTGAACTTGAGTTGTCAACGGGGTCACTACTTTCTGCTGTGCAGGATGCCAAACTCATCATGATGAGTGTAGCAATCAATAAATGAATTGCCTTCATAGAACTATTTTTTATTATTTTTTTATACGTTTGAATGATTGACCCATTATCATTCGCCTCAAAAGTAGGTATTATTTTCAAATAAACAAATTATTTCAAAGATTTTTTGAAGAAAATACCCTCTTCCTGTGAATAAAATGCCTCTGATTGAATGGAACGGGGGTGTTTTGAGTGTGAAACGGTGGGTTATTCATAATGAATGAAACACAGGTGTGTGATGAAGAAAATACCATCGGTGTTTCTTTCGTCCCAATAAATAATTCTTCGTGAACAATTCCCCGATACTTTATTCCGATGAGGGGTAAATTGATTTTCGGACTACCTTGCATTTTGCTGAAACTACCTCTTAATAAAGACTGATTCGCCAACTTCCTGTTAAAAAAATAGAGTTTATCTTTGCAACAGTAGAAAACAACTTTAGGTGAAATGAATATGGTAATAAGAAGAACTTTATTTGTATTGATGTGTCTGTTGGCTTCTTCCTTATATATGTATGGACAGATAGCCGTTAAGACCAATGTGGCGATGGATGCAGTTGCTATACCGAATTTGGGGGTAGAAGTAGGTTTGAGCAAGAAGCTGACTCTGGATGTGCCCATGTACTACAATCCATGGAAATATAGTGATAGCAAAATGCTGAAACTGGCAATGCTTCAACCCGAACTCCGCTATTGGCTTTGTGATAAATTCAACGGTCACTTCTTTGGCGCTCATTTGATGGGAGGTGCTTATCATACCACCGGCATCGATTTGCCTTTTTCACCTTTTGATGATTTAAAAGACTTTCGCTATAAGGGTCAGTTCTATGGCGGCGGTATCAGTTACGGTTACCAGTTTGTGTTGGGACGTCATTGGAACCTGGGAGCAACCATCGGCATCGGTTATGCCTATGTGCGCTATAAGAAATATGAGTGTGAAGAATGCGGTGACATGGTAGAGAAATCCCATAAGAATTATTTCGGCCCTACCAAGGCTGCCCTCAACCTTATTTATATATTCTAAAAACAAACGGATTATGAAACTGATACGCTATATCCTTTTAACATTGTTGCTGCCGGTATTTCCGGCAGGTGCGCAGAATCTGTGCGGCAGCCGGGTTCAGGTTGCGAATCCTTCTATCCTGATAGGTGACAACGGCCGGGTGATGATAGGAATGGATGTTACCTTTCCGGCCGATATGCAACTCTCTTCCAACCGTGTGGCTACACTTACTCCGGTGTTGAAGACTCGGGACAACAGTTATAACAAGGTGCTGCCTGCCATCCGGGTATATGGTCGCACGCGTAGTATTGTGCAGCAGCGTGAGCATAAAACTCCTGTGGATGCCTTCTCGGTGTTGCGCCGCAAGAACGGAACATCACAGACGGTGAATTACTCGGTGCGTATTCCTTACGAAAAATGGATGAACGGTGCAGAGCTTGAACTGCTTGCCGATGTGCGTGGTTGTGCCGACTGCCAAAAAGAAGAAAGCAATGCTTTCATTATCCGTGCCGATTTGGAACGTTACATCATGCAGCCGACTGTTGCTTTTGTTTCTCCGGCTGTCGAAGCTGTCAAGAACCGTGCCGAAGAAGGTCGTGCCTATCTTGACTTCCCGGTGAACCAGACAAAGATTTATCCCGAATACCGCCGCAATCCTTCCGAACTCGAAAAGATTAAGGCAACGGTAGATGTGGTGAAGAACGATGCCAATACGCAGATTACCGAGATAGACATCACCGGCTATGCATCTCCCGAAGGTCGTTACGCCTCCAACGCTCGTTTGGCTCAAGGCCGTGCTGAAGCATTGAAAAAATATGTGATGGACTCTTACGGTTTCAAGTCAGACCTGTTCCGGGTGAATTCTGTAGCCGAAGACTGGGACGGCCTGCGTGACTATGTGGCAAAGAGCAATTTGCCGCGCAAAGACGAAATACTGTTCATAATAGATAAGGATGAAAATGATTTGGATCTCAAGGAAGGACGCATCAAGGCGCTGGATGGTGGCAAGATTTATGCTTCACTGTTGCAGGACTGCTATCCGGGCTTGCGTCATTCGGACTACACGGTGCGCTATGTGGTGCGCGGATTCAATGTAGAAGAAGCGAAACAAATCATAAAGACACGTCCTCAGCAGTTGAGCTTGCAGGAAATGTATCTGGTGGCTCAGACTTATGCCAAAGGCAGTAAGGAATTCAACGAAGTGTTCGATGTGGCAGTGCGCATGTTCCCTGATGACCCAACAGCGAATATAAACGCTGCCGCCATCGAACTCCAACGAGGTAACTTGCAACAGGCAGCCCGTTATCTGGATAAGGCTGATGCACAAGCGAGTGCAACGCTGAACAACAGAGGCGTGCTGAATCTGTTGCAGGGAGACCTCGACCAAGCTGAGATTAATTTCAAGAAGGCACAGAGCCTGGGTTCTGCCGAAGCCGGTGCCAACCTGAAAGAAGTCTCTAAAAAAAGAAAAGATAATGCTATATTTGGAAACAGATGAACAACAAGTGAACAAACAGTACAATAAAAGATGTTAGAAGAAACTTGCTCTTTGTGAAAAGCGTAAGGTAAAATCCGGGACAGCAGAGGTTGTACCGGATTTTGAATTTTATAAGAAACAGAAGCAGCCCTGCTTATTCTGATATTGAGACAAAACTTGCAGACTCATCCCCGTGTCAGAGCCCTCTTTTTACACGTACGTCTGCATGAGGATATACATACGTAAGCGTGAGGCTATGCGGACGTACGTACAGACCTACGCATACGTACGTACAGGCTTACGCGTACTAACGTGAAATGATGCACTTCCCAAAAGACAAGGACGTTTTTTTAAAAGACCAAGAGCTTTTTAAAAAAGATAACGAGCTTTTTAAAAAAGACCTTAGTCTTTTTTACCTCTGCCCGGACTTTGTGCACCGTTACATTCCATGAAGGTACACATGTACACTTTTTGAGGAAAAACGCTTAAAACGTCCTATTTTACATCACCCCGGGAAACTCATAAAATGAAAGGAATGTAGTTGACAATTAGTATATTATACGGAGGCGTATTTCAAAATGTGGTGAGAGTATGAGAGCATAGGTGAGAGCAAATGTTTTTACTATCACCATATAACACATTTATAATTAACTTGTTACGCGTAAGGTGAGAGTATGAGAGATAAATGGCTCAAACTTTCCGGAGAGAAAGGCTGATGCGTACAGCTTAGCTTTTCGCTTAATATGTATTTATTCTTAAAAAAACAAGGCTTTTCAGGGTTTCTTTTCTATATAAATTGCTATCTTTGTATGTTGTAGAAACACATTAAAACATAATGGGAAAGTTTATCAATCCGTTCACCGATTACGGCTTCAAGAAAATATTCGGCCAGGAAGTATCCAAGGAGTTGCTAATCGAGTTCTTAAATGATTTGTTGGAGGGCGAACGGGTGATAACCGACCTTACCTTTCTGAACAATGAGCAGTTGCCTGAGTATCCGGGAGACCGTATTGCCATCTACGACATTTACTGCACTACGGACACTGGTGAGAAAATAATTGTGGAGATGCAAAACCGCTCCCAGGTTTATTTCAAGGAACGTGCTCTGTATTACCTTTCTCATGCCATTGTTCGTCAGGGTGTGAAGGGAGAGAGTTGGAAGTTCGATATAAAAGCGGTGTATGGAGTATTTTTCATTAATTTTCTCTTGGATGAGAACCAGAAGTTGCGCACCGATGTTATATTGACAGACCGTGAGACCGGAAAATTGTTTTCGGATAAACTGAGGCAAATCTTTATCGCATTGCCCCTGTTTAATAAGACAGAAACAGAGTGTGAAACGGATTTTGAACGTTGGATATTTGTATTAAATAACATGGAAACATTAAATCGTATGCCTTTTAAAGCTCAGAAAGCCGTATTTGAGAAGTTGGAAGAGATTGTTGATGTTCATTCTCTCTCGGAGGAAGACCGTGTGCGCTATGAAAATAGTGTGAATGCTTATCGTGACTATTTGGCTACCATCGACTATGCCGCCAAGAAGGGTGTTGAGGAAGGGTTTGAAGAAGGGTTTGAGAAAGGACGTCGAGAAGAAAAATTTGAAATGGCTCGCAACCTGAAAGCCATGGGAATGACTTCAGAGCAAATAATGAACATCACTCATCTTTCCCTTGCCGAGATTGAATCTCTCTCATAAGAAGGAATACATAAAGAATATATTTTCACTAAAGAGGCGGCCTCATTTTTCATTTTGAGACCGCTTCTTTTTTTGTTTCCCTTTCCATCCCATCTCTGAACCTATTCGCTTAATATGTATTTATTCTTAAAAACACGCCTTTTCCGGTGTTCTTTTCTATATAAATTGCTATCTTTGTGTATTATAGAAACACAGAAAAACATAATGGGCAAGTTTATCAATCCGTTCATCGATGATTATGACTTCGATAAAATCTTCACCAAGAAAGCACTCGAAGAAGATCCTGTGCGCTATGAGAATAGTGTAAACGCCTATCGTGACTATTTGGCTACCATCGACTATGCCGCCAAGAAGGGTGTTGAGGAAGGGTTTGAAGACGGTCTGCAGAAAGGCATCCAAGAAGGCATCCGGAAAGGGCAACAAGAAAAAGCTCTTGAAATCGCCCGCAGTATGAAAGCCATGGGAATGACTTCAGAACAAATAATGAAGGTCACCGGCCTTTCTCTTGCTGAGATTGAATCTCTCTTATAGGAAGGAATGCATAAAGAATATATTTTCACTAAAGAGGCACTTCACTTGAGACAGCCTCTTTTTTTGTCTTCTCCCTCTCCCGACCCTGATACTTTTCGCTTAGGGCATCGGCAAATCCTGCTCCGGGTGCTGAACGTTTTACCTGGTGGTAGGTAATTCCCTGAATAATTTAACAATTGAAAAAAGACGACTCGGCAAACTTTCTTTCCATAGAAAATAATTAGAAAAAAGATAGTGGGTATTTTGTGCATCGCAATGTGCATATCATTCAAAATTGAATTAAATGCCCTTGAAATCACACTTTAAATGCATTTTTCTGAATTTGCCAATCTATTTTGCCGAAAACACCAATTAAGACTAACTTTAAAATGCCCTTATCTTTGTAATATCGAAAATCGAGGAATGAAATTTACAAAATAATAATTTATGGATTTAAAAATTAGAGTTATGAAGATTAAGGGTTTATTATTCGGACTGTTTGCATGCGCTGCATTAGCTGCATGTACAAACGATGATATTGTGGAGAACAATGGTAAGGGCGAACAAGAAAAAGTGAAGGGTAACTTGACTTTGGTTATTGCTGCATCCAATAACTCATCACGTGCGGCTGAAGATGGTGATGAAACAGATGGCGGTACGACAGCTGAATCAAAAGTTAATAGCGTGCTTGTTGTTTTGGCTCCAGTTAATAGCGAGGGAGCATTTAACGGTGACCAAATTGTTGAATCTGTTGCTGGAACAGCATTGCAAAAGACAACAATCGGTGGTAATGTCGCTTATGTAGCACCTACTTTCCAATTGAATGCAAACGGAGAGTATAAAGTATTAGTGGTAGCAAATCCGAATCAAGGAATTATTAATGCTGTTACAAACGCAAATCCAACAGAAAAGTATGCAGCTGTTGAAAACTATGCATATTCTTACGCTGGAACAGGAACTAATGAAATGGTAGGAACAGATGAAGTACCTAGTTTCATGATGGTGAATCAAACCGAATCAACAGTTAATGTAGAGTCGAATAATAAAGACAACCCGACAACGGTAACAGTTAATGTGGAACGCATTGCTTCAAAGATAACTTTTGTTCCTGCTACAATGACAGCCGGAGACAATACATACAGCAATAGATATGCAGTAAAAGTTGTGACCGGCCAAAAAGAAGTTGCAGAAACAAGAGAGGGTTATAGAATGGAAGGCGGTGTAGGATATCACATGACCGGACTAAATAAAGCGAAATTGTTGTCTAATAACTCAATAATTTGGATTCAGAATGGTAAAGAAGCATTTACACAAACTGAAAATAAATATCCGGGTACTGAACTTTATATTTATGAATTAATAACAATGCCGGCACAAAACGAATTTGATTATGTGTGGAAGACGAATTCAAATACTGAAAAGAACTGGTATGTTCAGCTTGACGACTATGCTTTGGTAAATCTTTCTAAGGGTGTTTATGCTGTAAGACATCTTGCTAATTCAGACTTCTCGGCAACAAAGACATTCGGATTGTTGGATGCAACTTATCGTTGGGTTTTGGACCCGAATACAACTGCTAAGAATAGCGAGAATACGTCAAATATTGCAGGTGACTATTTCTACAATAAGGTAGCTGATGTACAAGCAGCAGAAAAGGACTATGCAGCTGATCAAACTCCGGAATCTTATGCAAACTATTTCTCTGTGCTTCCTACGACTGCAGCAGAAGGTCAGGGTGGAAAAATAGGAACACGTTTGGCATACTGCCTTGAAAATGTGGTGAAAGTTGATAATCAGCAGCCTGCAATGGTAACAGGTATTATTTTCCGTGCTCAGATTTATAATGAAAATCATCAAGCAATGGGAACTATATATAAATGTGGTGGTAGCTACTATACAACTCTTGAACAGATGTACTCAGAGCATCCGGGAACTACAGACTTTGAAACATATAATTTAGGAAAATGCTACTATTATTCCAGCGATATCATGCATAGCAGTGATGACGATTATATGAAGAAGGTAATTATGCGTAACAATGTTTATGTATTGAGCGTTAAAAGCTTTACAGACATGGGTAGTGCAGAAGTTACAATACCTACTGGAGGTGAAGACCATGATAAGAACTTCTACCTGAAGTTAACCTCAACAATTCTTCCTTGGCAAGTACGTTTCAACAACATCGAATTCTAATCCGAACATAAACTCTCTAAATAAAGGTGGAGGAGCCTGCCTCCTCCACTTCTTTTTCAGAAATCACTTTTCTAACATTCCATTAAAACAAAAAAAGCATGAAAACAGTAAAAACATTCGCCCGACAATTCTCTTTTGGCCTGATGATGGCCGTGACATTGGGAAGTGCCGTTGTGTCGTGCGACAGCATACTCGATGAAGATGATGTAGATTGCTCTGTAGAGTATAGAGTGAAATTCAAATATGACTATAACATGAAGTATGCCGATGCTTTTTCTCGCGAAGTAAGCAGTGTAGCTCTTTATGCTTTTGATGACAACGGCAAACTTGTTTATCAGAAAACAGAGGCGGGGGATGTCTTGGCAGCCGATGGCTACTCGATGGCGGTCGATATGGAGCCGGGCGATTACCACCTCATTACATGGGCAGGTTTGAGCGACGAGGCTTCATTCTCTGTTCCTTTGATTACGCAGGGAGTGTCTTCACTCGAAGAACTTCAATGTAAAATGGACCGCATCTACTCTCGCGCAGCCGACGGAAGCGCTGTGGTGAGCAGTAAACTTTCTTCGCTGTGGCACGGCGAAGTGACCAAGCAGTCGTTCACTCGTGCGGCAACTCAACAAGTGGTGACTGTGCCTTTGGTGAAAAACACCAATACCATCCGCGTTATCCTCCAGCAAATGGACGGCGTAACGGTAGATGTAGATAAATTTGAATTTACGATTACGGACGATAACGGTTTGATGAACTACAACAACAAACTGATTTCGGACGAAACTCTGACATATTATCCTTACTATCGTGCACAGGGCGGTACGGTGGCAGGCAAGTCGGCACGCGCCGAAGGTGACGCTGCGGTTGCCGAAGACGACAACATCAGCGTGGCGATAGCCCAAATCACAGTAGGCCGATTGGTGGAAGAAAACAATCCTAAGCTGACTATTACCAACACCGAGACCGGCGAAACGGTTCTCTCCATCCCCTTGGTGAAATACCTGTTGCTCACCGAAGCCGAAGAAGGTGTGTCAAAATGCACACCTTCATTATTTTACGCACAAAGCCCCGACTTTCACAAGCTGGGGCTTTGTTATTACCTAAAGATTCTGTATCTTTAGGCATAAGAATTTCACTATGACAAAGATACATTTTCGTCCTTACATTCCCAACCAAACCGTTCTTTTTCCTCAAAGAATTGATGAGGATATTGCAGAAAACGATCCGGTGCGCATGGTTGACGCCCTGGTTGAGGGCTTGAATCTTGAAAGTTTCAGAAAGCTGTATAAGGAATGCGGCCGCAGCCCTTACCACCCCAAGATGATGCTCAAGGTCATTCTGTATGCCTATATGAACAACATCTACTCCTGCCGGAAAATTGAAAAGCTTCTTCACCGTGACATCCATTATATCTGGCTGGCCGGATATGAGAAACCGGATTTCATTACCATCAACCGTTTCCGCAACCGGGTGAAGAAGGAAATCAACGAGGTGTTTACGCAAACCGTACTTCTTCTCTCTTCCAAAGGCTTCATCAGCCTGAATGTGGAATACATTGACGGGACAAAGATCGAATCCAAAGCCAACAAGTACACTTTCGTCTGGCGAAAAACGGTTGAGCGGAACCGTAAACGCCTGATGAAGAAGATACATGTCCTGTTAGGGCAGATAGACGATGTCATTGCCCAGGAGAAGTCATCAGAGAACAATGAGGAGGTTGAGTTCACTCCGGCCATGCTGACTGAAATGGCAGGAGAATTGCGTCATGCACTGGAACAGGTTTCCGAGCCATCCGCGAAAGAGGAAAAGACTGAACTGAAAAAGAAACGCAAACAGCTGAAGGAACTGGAAGAACACAGGGACAAACTGCAGGAATACGACTGCCATCTGGAAACACTGCAAGAGAGGAATTCCTATTCCAAGACGGACAAGGACGCTACTTTTATGAGAATGAAGGAGGATGCCATGCGCAACGGACAGACGAAGCCCGGTTACAACCTTCAAATCGGCACCGAAAATCAGTTCATCACCGATTTTGCACTCTTCCCGAACCCTACGGATACACTGACCATGATTCCTTTCCTGCAATCTTTTTCAAACAGGTATGACCGGATGGCCCATACGGTGGTTGCTGATTCCGGCTATGGCTCCGAAGAGAATTACCGCTTCATGTCCGAAAACGGCATGGAAGCCTACGTAAAGTACAACTATTTCCATATGGAGCAGCGGCCGAGATTCAAACCGGACCCGTTCAAGGCCGAAAACTTCTACTACAATGAAGAACATGACTTCTGCATCTGTCCTATGGGGCAAAGGATGCGGAGGATAGGCACCGGGAATGTGAAAACCGCATCCGGATATGTCAGCGAAAATGCACGGTACAGAGCTGTCAGGTGTGAAGGCTGTCCCCTGCGATGCCGCTGTTTTAAAGCAAAAGGAAACAGGACGATAGAACTGAATCATAGGCTTAGACAATACAAGCGGAGAGCCAAAGAACTGCTCTGCTCAGAGAAAGGACTGAAACACAGAGGGCAGAGATGCATAGAACCGGAAGCCGTGTTCGGACAAATTAAAAACAATATGAACTACAAACGTTTCCGACATTTTGGAAAGGACAAGGTCTTCATGGACTTTGCCTTCCTAGCCATTGCCTTCAATATAAAAAAGATGTGTGCAAAACTGACAAAAGAAGGTATGAACTGGCTGATAGGATGGTTTTATGAGCTTACTGTCGCTTTATTTAGATGCTGGAGACACATAAATCAAAGAAATCTTCGAATTATCGCAGCTTGAAGAAAATAAACCGATTTATATCGGTGATAAACAAGAAAGAAGGTGCATCGTGCATTACGACACACCTTCTTCAAGTTATTTTCTTTCCAACAGGTTTATTATTGAGAGATTAATCAGAATCCTAAATGACTTACATAGAGTAAATGACCTTTCCTCTGAATATTAATATTGTTCTCTCTACACAACCAACCTATTGCAATAGCGACATCAATGGCGCTGAGGTTCATTTTCCGACTAAGTTCCTGAATAGATATTTCACCTCTGTTTTCATTCAGGTTGCGCCAGACTTTGCCGGCATTTTCTCCCACTGTTTCTATTTCCATATATATGTTTTGATTTGCCCTCAATATACACAAAAAATAGCATATAAAAAAGAAAACAGCAACTTTTTCTCATTTAAAATGAGGGTTGCCTAAAACGTGGATAATGCTATCGTTCAGTTCGCAGGAGTGAGGTTCGCTCGCCCGAAAACAGTTTACTTTGTGCCTTCGGACAGGCAAACCCTGCCCCTACAGCCCACGATGGGATAGCTCGGTTAGTTTTGAACTCCCTAAGCCTTTTCATTAGCCGGACTAAGCGTGTTCATCCTTTCGATTATACCCGTACATCAGTCGAATTACTACAGTCTTCCGCAATGGACTGTATAGTCCGTTGCCGTAGACTGTACAGTCCATTGCAGCAGACTGTACAATCTATTATAGTGGACTGTAATAATCTTCCGTTTAAAAAGCCTTGGCTGACAGTAAAAAACAGCTTACTCTTGCAGTTGGCTGTATGTTTCCCATTATCAGGGCACATTGAAGACTTGTACCCGTTAGAATATGTTCGTGCCGAGCATACAACAAATAAAAGCTCTAGGACTCAAAGAATCCTAGAGCTTTTATAAGCGGTGCGCACGAGGCTCGAACTCGTGACCCCATGCGTGACAGGCATGTATTCTAACCAACTGAACTAGCGCACCAATATTTCAAAGATTTGTCTTTCTTTATTTCACCATCTCTCTCGATTGCGGGTGCAAAGGTACGCATTAATTTTTAATCTGCAAGCTTTTCGGTAGAAAATGCACAAAAAAATCAAAGAACTCCCCGACTGATACCTCGTCCGATTTACGATATTGCTATTATTTTAATCTTTTTCTCAAACTTCTTGTTATAAAATGAAGCTAATCTGCAATAATTCGCTATTTTTGCGCACATATCATAGATAAAAACCATCCTTTCTCATATTATGCAGAAACATATTGAATTAAAAGGAATGGTTTATAAAAATAAAACGATGATCTTTTACCGATGAAAATAGCTGTCGTAAAATATAATGCAGGAAATATCTACTCTGTGGACTACGCACTAAAGCGTTTGGGGGTAGAAGCTATCATTACTTCCGATAAGGAAACGCTGATGAGCGCAGATAAAATAATCTTCCCCGGTGTTGGAGAAGCTGCCACAACCATGAATTACCTCCGGCAGCATAAACTGGATGAAGTAATCAAAAATTTGAAACAACCCGTATTGGGCATTTGTTTGGGAATGCAACTCATGTGCCGCCATTCAGAAGAAGGTAATGCAGAATGCTTAGGTATTTTTGATACCGACGTCAAGCTTTTCCACCCGGAACGACATACAGACAAGGTTCCTCACATGGGATGGAATACACTGACAAATGTGAAAAGCGATTTATTCAAGGGATTCACCAAAGAAGAGTTTGTCTATTTCGTACACAGTTTTTATGTCCCGCTAAATGAGTTTACAGCAGCACAAACTACATATATCCTCCCCTATAGTTCGGCATTGCATAAAGATAATTTTTATGCCACACAGTTTCACCCCGAAAAGAGCGGAACAGTGGGAGAACGGATATTGCGGAACTTTTTAGAACTATGATACATTATATTATATACTAAAGAAAAAAGTTATGATAGAATTAATTCCTGCCATCGATATCATTGACGGAAAATGTGTCCGCCTGTCACAAGGAGATTATAACACACAAAAGGTGTATAACGAAAATCCTGTGGAAGTAGCCAAAGAGTTTGAAGCGCATGGCATCTGTCTCTTATACACATCTGACGCTGCCGACGATCGCATAAG
>ENA-OYWE01000353-OYWE01000353.1-human-gut-metagenome-genome-assembly--contig:-NODE-353-length-13526-cov-5.477841_pt1 | contig 13526 bp, 2 predicted proteins | sample MGYA00244166_ERZ653389 | MGnify/ENA primary metagenome ERZ653389 (study PRJEB26926, sample SAMN06165040) | human gut metagenome | biome: ENVO:00009003; feature: ENVO:2100002; material: ENVO:00002003... | reverse complement strand
AGATGACGTCGAGTCTCGTGGGCTCGGAGATGTGTATAAGAGACAGCTATTATAGAAAGGCTGGGTAAATTATGAGAAAAATCAAAAAAATACTCTCTGTAATGTTAACGCTTACAATGTTAGTGAGCATGCTGCCGGCAGGAGTAAAAAATACGGAACGGAAAGTTGAAGCGGCAGTATCAGGAATTGAAAACGGAGCAACATATAAGATTGTTTCAGCTTATAACGGGAAGGCGATAACGCAGACGGACTGGTCGACATTTTATGCGGACTGCGTTGTGTGGAATACAGATGCAATGAGCGACTTTGCAAGATGGAAGGTACAGGAGTCGGGTGATTATTATACGTTTACTAACGCTGTTACAGACAAAAGTATTAAGATTACCGGAAAGAATAACGGAGACAAGCTTGATTTAAACGGAAATGACAATTCCAATAATTACAAATGGAAATTAGTACCTATAACATCAGGCAGTTACTCGGGATGCTTTTATATTGTATCAGCGGTAAAGAGTGATTCCGGAGCAGAAGAATATGCAGAGATTATAAGTGATGCAGATAAGCGTGATACGGATGGTGCACAGGTAAGGCTTTGGACAAAGGCAACAGATACTGAATATGAACCAAGACAAATTTGGAGATTTGAGAAAAGCGATGCAGAAAATGCAAAATTCACTGAGGAAATGAATGATCAGGCAGTGTCTGCATTTAAGAGCAAATATTTTGTTAAGAACGAGACGACAGGATATAACAGTCTCGGAGGTGGTTTCTGGGGAGTTGCCGAAGTAATGGAAGGCATGCTGGATGGATATGAAACTACCGGTAAGGCTGTGTATAAAGAAATGTTTGAAGGAACATATAACGACTTCATTGCAAGAAACAGTGACGACTGGTCAGGCAATGATTTTAATGATGACATAGCATGGGCAGTTTTGGATTCTGTAAGAGCATATCTTATGTTCGGCGAGCAGAGATATCTTGATATTGCAAAGAAAAATTATGACATGATGTATGCCAGAGGACTTAGAGATGACGGGCTGATGATTTGGAAAATGAATACAGACGGCGGAACTACATCCTGTATTAACGGACCTGCTACAGTAGCGGCGTGCTATCTTGCAATAGCTACAGGAGATGACGGCTACTATACAAAGGCAAAGAATATTTATAACGCATGGCGCAATAGTGAATTATATGTAAGAGAAGGTGATGATGCCGGACATGTTAATGATTCTCCGGGAAATGCATGGTGCTCTACATATAATCAGGGTACTTTTATCGGAGCATCAACAATGCTCTATGAAAAATACGGCGATGAAATGTATAAGACAGATGCTGCCAATGCAATGAAAGCTGTCTACAGATATTTATGTAATGGAAATATATTAAAAGAAGAGAATACAAACTCAGGAGACCTTTCCGGTATGAGAGGAATCCTTATGAGATATATGAGAAAGTATATTGTCACTTTCAATTCACAGGATGATTTGGATTTCTTCCAGGACAATGCCAGAGTTGCATGGATGAACAGAAATTCACAGAATCTTCTTCAGTGTTCATGGCAGAAAAAAACGTCGGAAGATGTAACATGGGATTCTTTTGCAGCGTATAATGCGATTTCTCTTATGGCAAATATGCCTACATATGCAGATAATCTTCAGAGAGATGCATATTCGACAATTGAAGCTGAGGATATGGATTATACAAAAGGACTTATTTCCGAAAATTCAAGCGGAACAAGTGGTGGAAGAAGTCTTGGCGGAGTTAAAAACGGACATTATACAGCATATTACAATGTAGATTTTGGCACGACGGGAGCATCAAAAATCAAATTAAAATATTCAAGAAGTACTGAGCAGGAAGGTGTATCAGGAACAGCAGAATTTAGAATTGGAAGTACAAACGGGCCGCTTATTGCAAAGGCAACACTGGAAAATACGGGAACATGGCAGAATTGGAATGAAATAACTGTAGATACAGCAAGAGTTACGGGAGTTCAGAATGTATATGTGGTATTTAAGGCAAGTACAGACCATGTATGTAATTTTGACTATTTTACATTTGAAAAAGCTACAGACAGCAATCAGGGTTATATGGTTTTAAAATCTGATTCAAGTAACAAGTATGCACAGTGTCAGGATGGAAGCAATAATACAACACTTTTAGCAAAGAGTGAGAACAGAGATGACTGGGAAGAACTTAGAGTAGAGGCAAATAATGACGGAACTGTTTCAATTAAGTCTCTTGTTTCCGGAAAATACGTGAGAGCAGCTGCAGGAGGAAACGGTTATTACATCACTGCTAATGATGATACTATTGATGACGAATCAAAATTTATCATTGAAAAATTCTCAAGTGATGTGAGCAAGAGCCAGCAGGTTGCTATTAAGTCTGTACTTACGGGCAAATACCTTATGGTAGACCCGGGAGATGCACAATTATATATTTTAGCAAATTCTGAGACTGTTGGAGGCGCATGGGAGACATTCCATTTTGAAACAGTAAATGGAGAATGGATTGTTCCTAATGGAGCAGTTCTTATAAGCAGTGCATATGTAGATGCTTATAATAATATACAGGCACTTGATTATGATAATCAGAGTGGAATTGGAAATGATGCTACAAACATTGGTGGAACACATAATGGTGACTGGGTATCTTATTCAGATGTGAATTTTGGTGATGTATCCCCGGCAACATTTAAAATGTCATATGCAAGAAATACAAGCAGTTGTGCAGGGGACGGATATGTTGATGTTATTTTAGATGATGTTAACAACACGCCAATTACAACATTAAAATTATCAGGAACTGCACCAAATAGCTGGAGTAACTATATAGAGCTTGAGGGCGAAGTTACGGGAAATATTACAGGCTTGCATACGGTATACTTGAAGTTCAGAAGTACCGGAACAGGAAACGTTGCAAATGTGGCATGGTTTACATTTGCAAAGCAGTCATCCATAAGGGACGCATTCAGTACAATTGAGGCAGAGTCCCATGATGCTTTTGAAGGAACTGTAGATTATACTGATCCGGCAGGTCATATTGGAAATACAAACGCAGGCGACTGGGTAAGATATGACAGCGTGAGATTTGACAAAACAGCCAAATCAGTTGAATTTTATTATGCATCAAGAGGTGATCAGGCAGGCGGAACTGTTTCGTTATATCTTGACGGAATGGAAAATGAACCGGTGGGAACTGTTGATTTGACAGAGACAGCGACAGATAATTGGAGCAACTATATAACAGAACAGTTTAATTTAGATAAAGAAATCCCGGCAGGAACACATTCGGTATACTTGAAGTTTACACCGTTTGAAGGAAAATCATTTGTAGCAAATATTGATAATTTTACATTTGGCGATACTGAAGTAAATGAGTCAATTAAGATAAGCCGAAGCGTAAGAGTTGAGGGATATCAGATAAGCACAACTTTAGGAGGAAACAGAGTAGTAGGTTCAGTAGAACCAACGATTAACGGAAAAGAAGTTAAAAATTGGGGATTTGTATACGGACTTGCAAAGGCAAACGGAAATGCTACAGGAATAACAAATGATGATATGCGCGTTGATTCAGACAATAACTTTATAAAAGCTTATGAGTCAACTTCAGTAGGAACATCTGATAAGAAGTTTGGAAGCTCTGCAACAGCAACTTATTTTGTGAGAACAATGAAGTTTGCTTCTTATACATCAAATGCATTTGGTGCTGAATATAAAGTTAGAGCATATGCAGTGCTGGCTGATGGAAGCTATGTATACAGTAATGTATCTGATTACTCAATATTTGGTATAGCAGAGAGCTTATATAACGGCAAATTGATGAATACATATGAAGCTCATAATTATCTTTATAACAACATTCTTAAAGTAGTGGATAGCAGTTATGAAAAAGTAGATTATTCATGGGGAAATACAATTGTAGATCCGGATGAAATGGAATAAAAAAGAATATTGATAAAGTTTGGGGGCAGCTGTCATTTATTACAGCTGCCCAAGTTAAAGGAGAGCTTATGAAAAGTAACATTAAAAAAGCATTGGCAGTACTATTGACGCTCTGCATGGCAGTGTCGACAATATTTATGCCGCCGGGTGGAACAAAAAAAGTTAAGGCAGCGGAAACAAAAATAGAATATTTTACACAGAACGGATATGAACTGACAATAATACAGACAGTTGGTGAAGAAGTAAGCAGCACAATTTTGGAGCAGGTTAAAAACATTTATTTTACCCAGTATCCTAAGATGAGAAAAAGATATAACACATCAAGACCTAGAGCATTAACAATAATATTTGACCCGACATATGATGGTGTGGCATACACGCTTGGAACAAAGATAGTTATTTCAACTGCATGGCTTCAGTCAAATCCGAATGATACAGACTGCGCAACTCATGAAATTTTTCATTTTGCTCAGGGCGGATATATGAATTATAATTCTGAGAGCTTTGAGGGAGCTATATGTGAAGGAATGGCAGATTATGCGCGTTCAGTATATGGTTTATATAATGATGCAAGCGGATGGAGCCTTGGAGAATATGATTCCAGTCAGACGATTACAACAAGATACAGATCAAATGCAAGATTTTTGACATGGCTGAATCAGAGAAAAAATTCCACAATAACATATATGATTAATAAGACAATGCATGAAGGTACATATACAGACGCTTTATGGTCACAGCTGACCGGTAAAACAGCAGATGCATTGTGGAATGAATATGCATCTGACCCGGATATTACAAAGATTGCGTTATCTGCAAATACGACAGAATCTTTTGGAATAACATCGGGCGAAACATACAAAGTCATTTCTGCCGAAAGCGGAATGGCAATGAGTGTTCAAAATCAATCAACAGAGAATGGAGCAAATATTCAGCAGGAAACGTATACGGGTGATGAATCTCAGCAGTGGGTATTTAATTATATCGGGGATGGAATGTACAACATCATAAATAAAAAATCAGGAAAGGGACTGGACGTGGCTGACGGTTCGACAGCCAATGGAGCAAATATACAGCAGTATGCGGTCGAAAATAACGGAAATAATAATCAGAGATGGATTGTATATGAAAGAGGCGGTGAATATGTGCTGTTTCCGGTATGCGGAAACGGAACGATGGTGGCAGACCTCACAAGCTCTTCACATAATGCGGGAGCAAATATTCAACTATATGGATGGAATAAGACAAAAGCGCAGAGCTTTGTAATAGAACCTGTTAATGGTGTTTCAGAAAATCCTGCATCAAGAACAGCATTTTCAAAAATAGAAGCAGAAGATTTTACGACATACAATACATCCGTTATTGTAAGTCTTGATGAGAGCTCCTCAAGAAGTGGCGGCATGAATATTGGGGGACTTCTTTCAGGTGTATGGACTATGTACAAAGATGTCAAATTTGATTCGGATTCGGATGAAATAGAAATTAATTATTGTAATCCTTCAGCAGACAGCTATGTTAATGTATACTTAGACAGCATGAGCAGCACTCCGGTAGGAACAATACAGACGCCGAATAATTCATCAGATTGGAGTACATATTCAACCGTGACCGGAAAACTATCAACAAAGATTCCGGCAGGAACACATAATATATATCTTGAATTTAAGAATAGTGCAAATTCAGGGTATGCGCAAAATTGTGACTATATTCAATTTAATGAATATGTGAATCCGAGGGATGCATTTTCAAAGATAGAAGCGGAAGAAAATGACGCTTATGACGGAATTATCAATTACACAAATGACGGTTATATAGGAAATACAGAAAAAGACGAATGGGTAAGATATGACAGCGTGAAATTTTCAAAGACTGCACAGACAATAAAGTTAAGATATGCAGTGAGAGGAGATCAGGCAGGTGGAACTGTTTCGGTATATTTAGATAATATGAACAGCACACCGGTTGAAATACTTGAGTTGAAGCAGACTGCGGCATCAGACTGGAACACATATACGGAAACAGAGTTTAATCTGGACACCGATATTGCAGAAGGAACTCATTCTGTATATTTGAAGTTTACCCCAAATGACGGAAAGCTTTATGTCGGAAATATTGATTGGATGCAGTTTGGTGATACAGAAGTATTTGAGATTAAGACAAGCAGTGATATAAAAATAGAAGGTTATCAGCTGAGTACAACGCTTGGAGGAAACAGAGTTGTTGGTTCAGTTGAACCGGAAATTAATGGAAAGACAGTTCAAAGCTGGGGACTTATATATGGACTGGCAAAAGCAAACGGTACAGGCACAGGTATATCAGATGATGACCTGTATGTGGGTTCAGACAATGGGTTTGTCAAAGCATATCAGTCAACATCGCTTGGAACTATAGACACTCAGATTGGAACATCTGCAACAGCAAAATATTTTGTGAGAACAATGCTGTTTGCAGCAAATACGGCGGCGGCATTCAATGCAGAATATAAAGTGAGAGCGTATGCAGTGCTTTCTGATGGAAGTTATGTATATAGTAATGTATCAGGATATTCAATTTTTAGTGTTGCAGATTATTTGTATGCGAACTGTAAGATGAAGAATCAGAATGCTCATAACTATTTGTATAACAATATATTAAAAGTAGTGGACAGCAGTTATTCAGAAGTTGACTACGAATGGGGAAACTCAATTGTGAAACCGGATGAGACAGAATAAGATTAATAAATTAAACATGTGAGGCTTACATTGTGGGCTCCACATGTTTGTTTCACAATGTATTAAAGCTACAGAGCCTTGTTTATGTTAAAAAACAGTAATTAAAATGTTAAAATAAAGACAAATAACAATAAATGATTAAAAAAATATTAACGATTATAAAAAATGTGTTATAATAGGAAATAATGCTTGAAATATATAGACTTTAAAATGGGGAGAGTAAGGGAGCAGAGATAGAAAGGAACAGATTAATATGAAAGGGATTATGAAGAAAATCATATCAGTAGTGTTAGCTGCAGCTATGATAATCAGCGGCATAAGTTATGTACCGGGTCCCCGTACAGTAGAGGCAGCGGGCACGGTTACTACAGATACATATACTGCTGAAATAACTGATGGTCAGACTACTTTTGGAGACTCTGAAACAGAAGGAGCTGTAACATATCACAATTATGTCAGATATGCGGCATCAATCGCGGGAAAGTCGGCAGAAGATTCTGGTGACGGATGTCTTGCAGATTACGCAATTGATAATAATTCGGGTACTAGATGGGCAGCTAAAACGAGCGGAGACAGCGGCTGGATTACCGTGGATTTGGGAGCGGCTTACAGCATTAACAAAGTTTATGTTAACTGGGAAGTAGCAAATGCGAAAACATACAAAATTCAGTATTCCCATAATAATACAGATTTTACAGATGCGGTTACTGTTGGGAGTTCTTCAGGCGGTACAGAGACGGCATACGAAGGAAACAGAATTGATAAAGTAACCCTAAAGAATGAAATAAAAGCGCGTTATATAAGAATACAGGTTGTCGAGAGATGTACCATAAGCGCAAGTGACACTTCAAAGCATGGCGGTGTATCTATTTATGAAATCGGCATCTATGGTATCAGCGCAAAGGCTGTCGGAGTCAATGCAGACAAATCAGGTTATTATACAGATGATGCAAGTACTACAGGCTGGAAGACAGTTTTCGGACCAACTGATGAAGATGATACAACATTAAAAAATTATTTGTCATATACTAAGTATAGACAGATTACGGCAAGCGCAGATGCGTATTCAGGCAAAATGGAACCATCAAGGATAATGGATGGAAATGTTGAAAAATATGATGATGACAGTGATGCAAGGTGGGCAGCAGAAAGTCAGGTTGATGGTCATTATATTACAATCAATCTTGGTACAGAATATAATATTTCAAAGGTGTGCATCAGCTGGGAAGTAGCACAGTCGGCCATATATAATATAGAGACATCAAATGATGGAGTGAATTTTGATACGGCAGCTACAGTCACCCCTACATGCTGGAATAAACATAAAGTAGATAAAGTCACATTTAACAGTACTGTAAAGGCTCAGTATGTGAGAATATATACGATAAAGCGAGCAAACGGATATGGAATGTCAATTTGGGAAATGGGTATTTACGGAACTGATGAGGAAATAGCTCAGGCATACTCTACAAATGCTTTTGATGGATATACGGGAACAAGTGGAAATTTACTGGAAGCAGAAAATTTTTCAACTGATATTAGTACAGGTATCAGTTCAATGGATAAAAGTGGTCTGAGTAATAATAAATACTTAGGAGGCAGCATAGCGGGTTCAGTTGCCGGTTACAAAGTTTATTTTGATAGAAATACGTCAAAGGTTAAATTTAAATATTCGGCTAAAAGCAGCAATGCGGCAGGCAAGATTAAAATGTATGTAGACCAAATGTCAGGTACTCCTGCAGCAACAATAACAACATCAGCTACAGGTGGAGACGATTGGGAGACATACAAAGAAGTTACGGTTGATGATGTAAATATCCCTTATGGTGACCACAAGATTTATCTTGTTATGGAGCCGGATTCCGGAATGAAATATGTAGCAAATATAGATTATTTCCAGTTTGAGTATGCACCGGAGAAGCTGACAGACAAACATGAGGCGGAGAACGCCCATGCTTTTACAATCGGTTCAATGAACGGACAACATAATGTACAGCAGTCAGCCGGCAAGTTTTCTAACAATCAGGCAGTAGGAAATATGAATACTTTGGCCAGTGCAAATGACCCTGCATATTTAACTACATATGTTAATGTCACACAGGCGGGAATTTATAATTTGAATATAAATTATGCAACACAGACAGATACGAAACTTGCTTACAGAATGGATGACGGAGACTGGACAAATGTGGACATTGCAGCTACGAGCACGGCTGACACGGCATGGGATACAGTAGGAACTGTGACAGCCGCCGTACCTATTGAGTTTAGTGAAGGCATACACAAAATAGATATTACCGGAGCCCTGCAAGATGATGGAACGAATCAGTGGGCAAATTTGGATTGTTTTACATTTACGCGGGCAACTTATGCAAAGACGGCTTTTGAATATAGAAATACTAACCTTACCGGAAACAAAATTGAAGGTGAAGATTTTGATTCTTCTTATGGTACAGTCAAGAAAGATACCGGAACAGGTTATGGACAGAGCGGTACAGGAAATCTAGGCGGATCTGAAAGTGGTTCGTGGGCAGAGTACAATGTATTTTTTGATAGGAAAACTTCGAAAGTAAAATTCCGATATTCAGCAAATAGTGAGGCTGAAGGAAATATTGAAATATACGTTGATGAAATAACGGACACACCTGTCGCAACAATTCATACAACAGCGAGAACAGGCTGGGGAGATTATACGGATTTAACAGGTAATGCAGTTATTCCAAGCGGAAACCACAAAATTTATCTGAAATTTGTTCCTGATTCAGGGAAAAAATATGTAGCAAATATAGATTATTTTACATTTGAATACGCACCGGAAGATGTAGAAATCAATAATGAAGCTGAGAATGCTCATGCATATACTCAGGGATCGGCGGAAACTCCGTATACACTTGAAAATAATGACAGTTTTTCGAATAAATATGCTGTAGGCGGTATGAATACATGGCCGGCTGACGGACGTTCATATCTTACTACTTATGTGAATGCAGAGCATAAGGGTGACTACAAGCTTACTATAGCTTACGCGGCGAATAATTCAAAAAACACAAATATTGACTATAGAATTAATGGAACAGATGACAATAGCTGGGTATCGCTGGATGCAGCTTCAACAGGAGGCTGGGAGACAGTTAAGACACTTACAACTACAGTTACGCTTAATAAAGGAATTAATATTATAGATATTACCGGAGCTTCAAATGTATATTATGCAGATAATAGTGATTGGCAGCAGGCTAATATCGATTATTTCAGATTAGATAGAATTGTTGATGAAACAAACCTTGCTTATGGGAAGCCGGTTACTGCCGGAGGTTCAGAATCAAAGAATCCATCTGAGAATGCGGTGGATGCTGATCCGGACACACGCTGGGCATCAGGTGGAAGTGATAATAACTGGATGACAATTGATTTGGAAGGAATGTATGAAATCGAAGAAGTAAGATTACTTTTTGAGAGAGCGTACGCAAATGATTTTGAAATTCAGCTTTCAAGAGACGGCGAGACATGGGTTACGGCAAGAACGGTAACTAATTTTAATAATGACGCAGATATAGGAGAGGGCGGTAAAATTGAATGGGTATCGCCTAATGAAGGAGAAGAAGGTCATGTCTGCCTTGGAAAAGCAGCTTATGTTAAACTTAAGGTCAGTGATGTGGCACAGAATTATGGAGGAGTATCCATCTACGAGTTTGAAGTAAGAGGTAAAAAGATACCTGCAGGTATTTCAGATGTGGTATTAAACCGCTCGGCAGATTCAAATTCAAGTGAGGATACACGCCCTGCATCTGATGCAGTTGACGGAAAAGATTCTACAAGATGGGCTTCAAATAAAGACGAAGCAAATCCATATGTTACGGTTGACCTTGGAAGACAGTGTCAGCTTCAAAGCGTAGATTTGAAATTTGAGCGCGCATATGCAAAAAGCTTTAGAATACAGGTATCTGATGATGGACAGACATGGACAGACGCAGCGACAGTAAACAATTGGACAGAGCATGGAGATGAAACTGTCGTTAATACAGATGAATTTAAAAATAAAATTCTTGGATGCAGCCTGCATCTAGATAATGTTACTGCATCTTATGTAAGATTTTATACAGACGAACGTATAAAAGACGGTTGGGGCGTATCTCTTCATGAATTTGAAGTTTGGGGCAAGGACTTGTCAAAGACAGATTACTGGCAGGCTCAGGCAGGAAAACAGTATGGTATTTATCCGGTAAGCAAATTGCAAAAATCTGAAATGGACGGAACATCACTTATAGATTCCAGTCTTGTTCAAGGAGATGTTTTGGCAACTGATGATACATACGAAGTTATATATGAGCCGGGCAAAGAAGTATTTTTCTATGTGAATCCGTATGGATATGAGATTGATTATAATAATGATCAAGTATGCTGGTCATCACAGGAAAGCGGTTCAGGTCTTTGGGGAGCATCTGAACACAGTGAAAGCATCGCAAAATATGCAACACAGACTGAGGCGACAGTGAAATACATACTTCCGGCAGGACTGGATTTTGGAAGTGCTGATTATGTTATTACAGAAATCGGCTGTCAGGTTTGGAAAAAAGAGAATCTTTCAAATAATGAACCTATAGCGGGCAAATCGCCTCAATTTAATTCAAGGTTTAAGATTAAAGTCTTGAAGTCACATGATATTTTTATAGAAGATTCAATTCGTGAGAATGGTTGTCTTGGAGTTAGAGATCCTGAGAGTGGAGCATCTTACGAGTGGCAGAGAAGTAGTGACGGAAGTACAGACTGGCAGACAGTTGCAGAAAAGAGATATGATTTGACCATTGTTAATAATAATGGACAGACTGTGAATGTTGCCATGGATTTAGGCGGTGGACAATATTATAGAGTCAGAAAAGTTGGAAGCGAGAAATGGTCGCAGCCATATCGTATACCATTTTATAATAATGTTCAAAATGGAGGATTTGAAAATCCGGCAATGTTTGCACCGGGTGAAGATGGGGCAGAGTTCCCATTTAATGCAAACGGTGATGAACAGCAGTATCCGAACGGATATCCGGGAATGGTTTGGAAGACAACAGGACCGGGATGGTCAAATGGAGTCAATTCAGTAAGAGTTGGTCATGACATTGAGATTGTAAACGGAAGAAACTTAAGAGTTAATCAATCCGGGCAAGAAAACCAATTCTCAGTAACTTTGGAAGAAATGTATAAGGATAACAGTCACGGTGACCAGTTTGCAGAGCTTAACTGTGAGAATGTTGGTGCGCTGTATCAGGATATATTGACAACACCGGGCTCGGAATGTTATTGGGATTTGGATCATGCAGGACGTTGGAATCAAAATACAATGTATGTTGTAGCAATGTCTTCACAGGACGCACAGGCTTATACAACAAAAGAGCAGATTGCAACAATAGTTGAGGCAGCTAAAGAGAAAAATCTATCAGACACAGGTGCAGCTGATTACTCGGCACAGACAGAGATTACATTAGATGATGGAAGCAAAGCATATGTGTGGAAAGTTATGAGTCCTGAAACAAAGGGTGTCTGGGCACATCACAGTGGTAAATATAACGTACCTGAAGGTGAAACGAATTATTTGACACGTTTCTTCTTTGTATCGGAAGGTGGAGCTAAGAGAAATGAAACAGACACTCCAAACGAAACAGTAGGTAACCTTCTGGATAATGTATCATTTGCCATGAAACAGAGTTATACAATTGAGTATTATGTAAATGGTGAAAAACAGGAAACGGCTACAGTAAGCGGTCTTGTAGATCCATACAGCAGAGTCGGAATACCGTCAAGTATTACCGGAGTTGATTTATCAAAATATACATTGACTGAATCTACGATAGGTGGTACGGATGCGAGTACGACAGTTCCGTATTATTTGGACACAGACAGAAAAATGACTGTAGCTTATAATCATAATAATTTAAAACTTTATTATGAGAGTGGCACGATTGCGATTACAAAAATTGTAGAAGGACTGCCAGAGCTGCCAAATGATTATAGAATAACGCTGAAACTTCAAAGTGAGGACGGTGCGACAACATATAAGACAGAGGAACTGACAAAGGATAGCTTTACAAAAATTGACAAAGCAGCGGATAGTGATCCTGACAGATACTTTGTAACAATAAATATAAAAACATCCGATGTCGGACTTACAACTAAAACAAATTACATAATATCGGAAGTTGTGGCAAATCCAAGTATAGAGATTTCAGGAAGCTATAGAGGATATTTGAGTCAGGTTACAACCGCAGAAGGAACAGTAGATGTGCCATTGTCAGATTTAAATAAAACAGATCTTACATACGCAACTACATTCTACTATGATGTAGATACGGAAAATGCAACTACAATTACAAATGCATATAAGCTGAGTCATCAGCTGACAATCAGCAAGAAAGTAACCGGAAATATGAGTGATACGAACAAGTCATTCCATTTTACTCTTGGATTAAAGCTGAATGATACGGCAGTGGATGCTGTTACAGCCGGAAATGGAGCATCGGCTACAGGTACAGGTGCATATGAGTTTAATTTGAAAGACAGTGAAAGTATTACTTTTGAAGTTTATGACGGCTGTGTTGCTTTAATCAGTGAAGATGATTACAGTAGTGATTATTATACGGCGTCATGGAGTGCTTCAGGGACGGACATAACAAGAGCAGATAATGGATTGAGTGTTACGACAGCAGGAATCAGTGCGGAATCAGAAATTGTATGTACTAATGATAATAATGACATCGGTGATGTAGAAGTACAGGGATTCCAAATGAACACAAACTCAGCAGAAGGCGGAGTATCAGAATTTAATCCATCTTTTAGAGTAGTATGTCTGTCTCTTATACACATCTCCGAGCCCACG
>ENA-OYWE01000318-OYWE01000318.1-human-gut-metagenome-genome-assembly--contig:-NODE-318-length-14045-cov-6.987991_pt1 | contig 14045 bp, 10 predicted proteins | sample MGYA00244166_ERZ653389 | MGnify/ENA primary metagenome ERZ653389 (study PRJEB26926, sample SAMN06165040) | human gut metagenome | biome: ENVO:00009003; feature: ENVO:2100002; material: ENVO:00002003... | reverse complement strand
AGATGACGTCGAGTCTCGTGGGCTCGGAGATGTGTATAAGAGACAGATTTATTCCTAATTATATAATATATCGTCAAAAATTACAAGAGCAAAAAACAAGTTAAGAAATTTTCAAAAAACACTTGCATTTTCTCTCATTTTCTGTTATTATAACAAAGTTAGAAATAGAATTAGTTTTCTTTAAGGAGGTGCAGACGCATGGCAAAATGTGAATTCTGCGGTAAGGATGTAAAGTTCGGTATTAAGGTATCTCACTCACACAGAAGATCAAACAGAACATGGAAGCCCAACGTACAGCGTGTTAAGGCTATTGTTGACGGTTCACCAAAGCGTGTATATGCTTGCACCCGTTGTTTGCGTTCAGGTAAGGTTACCAGAGCTAACTGATTTTACAGATTACGAAACAGCTCCACTATTAACGGTGGAGCTGTTTTTTTGTATTTTTATCAGAATTTTAAACCTCAATCACAGCACAGAAAGAGGGCTGACCTTTGTTTGGTCAACCCTCTTAATTATTAGTCTTTATCAGCCGTTAAAGGATTTCCTCTTTCTTACGAAGAACGAACATTACACAAGTTGAGCCGATGAGAAGTGTAAGAATTACAACAGCCAGAGGAGCTTCACCTGTCTGAACAGCAGCATTTGCATTGTTATTGTTGCCATTGTCAGATGTATCCGGAGTGTCGGATGTTGAGCTGATTTTCTTTGTTACAGGCTGTGTTACAGATGTTGCTTCCTCGGTAGAAGGCTCTGCGGTTGAAGGCTCGGCAGTCGTGTCTAATGTTGTAGATTCCTCGGTTGTAGGCTCGGCTGTTGTCGGTTCTGCATAGGTTGAAGGAGTAAGCTCAGTTGAAAGACCATTATTTGCTGCCACAGCAACAGGATCTTTCTTAACTACTTCTTTATCAACAAGAATAACTTCTTTTGAACCGTCAGTCATTTCTGTGTCCGGATTTACTTCCGAAACACGAAGCACCTCAACAACAAGGTCAACCGTCGTCGAAACCGGTGCAACCTTTGAAATGTCTTTAACATCAAAAACAACTGTTGCAAAAAGCGTCTTTTCGCTAAAGTCATAAAGACCGAGATTACTTGCACCGAATCTTACATAACCAACGCCTTCCGACTTATTCTTGAAGTTTACATATACACCTCTGCCGTCCATTGTCGGGCAAACCGACTTAGCAGTATTCACATCAGCAACCGAAAGGATTGAAGGGTCATAAGAAATGTGCCACTGCGTGTCGAGCACATTCTTTGGAGACTGCATAATATATGTAACCGTTACCTGATTTGTAACTGCATTATACTTTGCACTTGCCATTGGGAAGTAATTAGATGTTGCATTTACTGTAAGAGCAAGCGAAGATTCAGCAGATGATGTTGTACCCTCAGTTGCAGCAGCACCATCAGTTGCAGACTCGGTTGTTTCCGATTCTGTTACAACCTCTGTTGTTGATTCGGCTGTTGTTTCCTCACCCGATGGATTGTACTCTGTCGGGAACACACCGTCTTTGCCGTAATAATCGCCGACCTTGAGGTCTGCCTTTTTAGGAGCATTGCCGTATTCACCGTTACCGTAGTAGTAGAACCACTCACCGGCAAAAAACAATTCATCCTTATCGTTCTCGGAAGTAAATTCAGGATTGATAATATAAATCATATTGTCAAAGCTTTCAACACCGTTGGGATAATAATCAGACTCGCCTTTTTCATAACCCTTAAAATTAATATCGGTTGTTCGATAAGCAAGTTTATATTCAGGATTTGTCGGATCGTCTGTACCCTTAAGAGCGTTGTTCCAGATTACTTTATCAACATCGGTCGGTACATCAGAACAGTAAACATTTTTGATATCAGCATTGCGAGCTGAATAACCCGGCCACGCTGAAGGAGTATCCGAACCGTTTTCCCAATAAACACCTGCATCAGATGTATATTTGTTTTCCCAGTCATCAGGCTTGTAGAAATATATATGGTAGGTTTCAGTGCCCTCAGAAGGCACATAACTGCCTTCATCGTCCGTATCGGCAGAAACGCTTATTGCAGCAACCACTATCATTGCCGCTGTGAGCATAACAGCCAATAAAAGACTGATAACTTTTTTGGACATTTGTATTTCCTCCTTATGAATTTCCGACACCATACTTGCATCTGTATGCTTATTATAGTATAAAACGCAGTAAAAATCAAGTGTTACAGGGAATTTTGAGCCTTAATCTCAATGTAATAACAACCAAATTTTTGTGTTAAATTCCACCAAATTTGCATTTTATGGAATTTTGGCATATTTTCAACCGTAATTTCCGCTTATTCAGTCATACATAAGAGAACAAATAATAAACAGTAATGCAAAAATGCCCTCCAAAGCGGAGGGCATCAAATAATTATGTATAATTATTTAAGATTATTCAAATCTCTTGCGTGTGTAAAGAACTGCACCGCCTGCAACGAGGAGAACTGCGAGAACTGCAGCTGCTGTTGTAGCACCTGTCTGAACTGCGCTGTTGTCTGTGCTATTTGCTGTGTCAGCAGTTGAAACTGCGTTTGCAGAAGATGTTGGGTTCTGACCTGCAGTAGGAACTGTGTTCTTTGTAGGATCTGTGTTGTTGTTATTTGACGGAGTTGTTGTTGTAGGCTGATCAGGTGTAGCAGGTTTTGCATTCTTGTCTACTGTCTGAACAAGACCTGCTTCCTTAGCCATATCATAGTTAGGAAGTGAACCGTACTCGTACTTGCCTGTTTCTTCGTTAAGACCATAGTAGAAGTAGAACTCACCGGCATATGTTTCCTTACCTGTGACACTTACAGAAGTGTTGCTAGGGTCTATAACATAAATCATGTTGGTGAGGTACATTGAGATACCCCAGTCAGGATCCTCAAAGAAGTTGTCAGCAAATTTACCGAGGAATGTCTTGTCATCACCGTCAAATGCTTCCTGAGCCTTTGCCCAGAATTCGCCGTCAAGCAAATTGTCATAATATTCATTGTCGCCTTCCGAATAGTACTGACAAGAAACATCGGCAGTCTGCTTAGCAGCCTTAAACTGATCCTCACTAAACTCGTAAGTTACTTTACCTGTTGCGGCATCTTCTGTCCTTTGACCGCCGTTAAGGTAGTTGTTGAAATCAAGATTAGGAACATCTGTAGGAAGGTCAAGATAGAAGATGTTATTTTCAGCATTTTCAACCTGCATCTTATAACCCGGCCAAGCAACACCTACTGACGTACCGTCAAGAGAGTTACCTGCGTCTGAACCGTTCCACCAGTATGCACCTGCATCATGAGCATTGTACTTTTCACTCTTCCATGACTCAGGCATAAGGAAGTAAACTTTGTGTGTTTCTTTTACGCCCTCACTTGGGACATAACGACCGTCTGTATCAATAGCTGCGGAAACGCCGATTACACCTACAAGAGCAAGTGAAAGAACGAGAGCGCATGACACTATGATACTAATAAGTTTTTTTGACATTTGAATCTCCTCCAAAAAAATTTCCGATTTTTATCGGTATGAAATCATTATATAACAAAATTTTCAAAATTGCAATCTTTTTCAAAAAGCTTAAAACAAAAAAATACACAAAATTGCAATCGCAATTTTGTGTATTTAGCTTGTATTATAAAAAATTTTCCTATAAAAGATATTTATCTGTTTTATTTATCCGCATCTGCGTCGTCCGACATTGCATTATTGTCCGCCGCTTTGTTCTTTTTTTCGTCCTTTTTCTTTACGAAAATAATTGCACCTGCGGCAATCAAAACAACAACAATTGCAATTATAATAATCAATGTCGTGTTTGAACCCGAACCGTTTGCAGAGCTCTCAACAACCTTTGTAACATCTACAACCTGACTATTCTGCTGAGTTGAGATGTACTTTTTCTCAACAACTACCGACTTATGGTCGTCTTTGTTAGGTGAGTTTTCCTCTCCCATTCCGTCAATGTAGTTTACAAAATCACCCTGAATTTTTTCGGAATTTGCCGTATCATTATTTACTATTGGAACGGCACTATCCTCTACCTCTTTACCGTTCACCCAAAGCTTGCAGGTGATTTTATACGATTTGAGATATGTCATATCATCGCCGTACATATCCGAGATGAAATATGAAAGATCGGTTTTGCCTCCCTTGAGTACCTTGAATTCAGCAGAAACAAGAGCCTTGTCACCGTTAAGCTTTACGGGATTCTGAACATCTGTCCATGTAAAGGTGTAAAAATTCTTAAGTTTAGGGTTGCCAATCGCATTTTTAAAGCTTTCACAGTTTATTGAATCGGCATTCAACTTCAAATATTCATCGTTGTAAAAGAAACTCATTGCAGCTCCGATTACTTCTTCTTTTGTATCGGTCATATAAATAGCATACTTTACCGTATCGCCGACTTTAGCTGTTACGGAATCCTTTTCATCTGTTGAAATGCTGATTGTAAGGTCATCCTCGGCAGCACTTGCAGGAATACAGAATGCTGACACGGTAAGTACAGCCACGAAGAGAATTGAAAGCATATTTTTGATTTTTTTAGACATTTTTTTCATTCCTTTAGTTTGATATCCCTATTATATATCATTAAGTCTAAAATTTCAATCAATAATTTAAAATTCTCGGTGAAATTTATGTGAAAAGTAAATTAATTGCAGACTCGCTTTTAAAGAAATGATATTTTAGAAATTATAATTCAAACTGATTTTCACAACATTACGATATAAAAAAACGCCCCTCGGAAAACCGAGAGGCGAAAAATTATTTTTTTAATCTGTCAACACCGTTAACAGTCTTACAATAGGAAATTCAATTACTTATTGAATCTCTTTCTTGTGAAGTAAACAACACCTGTTGCAGAAACAAGAGCTAAGAGGATAACTACTGCCATAGAAGCATTACCTGTCTGTACTGCGTTGCTGCTTGTGCCGTTAGCCGGTGTGTCAGAAGTAGCTGTGTCAGCTGTTGACTGACCCTTTGTTGCAACCTGTGTAGCAGATGTAGCATCAGGTGTAGTAGGAGCTACTGTAGCCGGAGCATCTGTTGCAGGAGCGTCTGTAGGCTCTGTTGCAGGCTCTACTGTTGTAGGCTCTGTTGAAGGAGCGTCTGTAGGCTCTGTAGCAGGCTCTGTTGTTGTAGGCTCTGTTGTAGCAGGCTCTGTTGTTGTAGGCTCTGTTGTTGTAGGCTCTGTTGTAGTAGGCTCTGTTGTTGTAGGCTCAACATATGCCTCAACCTTAGCGTCTGAGTTAATGTGATCAAAGAGATCATTAGCCATGTCGCCGTTAACTACTGCTTCATATTCTGAATCAGCATCAACTGTGCCTGTTGCAGGATTGAGCTTACCAAGTGTAAGATCAACTACATTGAGGTCAACATTTGTTGTACCTGTACCGTTAACTGTGAACACAGCCTCAACAAGCTTCTTGCCACCTGCAAAATCATAAAGTGCAAGGTTTGAAGCATTGCCTGAAACATCATTCATATTTACCATGCCGTCAGCGATTTCAGGCATTGTAAGTGAATCAAGTGTAAGGAGGTTCTTATCATATGTAAGAGCCCACTGTACTTCTTCAAGCTGTGCGTCCTTAGTGTCAAGGAGATAGTAAACTGATACCTTGTCGCCTACATTAAATGTGCCTGAACCGTTAGCCTGGCAAATATTAGATGTAGCGTTGATTGTTAAATTATCAACTGCAGGAGTTGAAGGCTCAACCTTAACAGTAGCCTTAGCGCCTAAACGTGTTGAATAATCAAAGTTTGTAAAGTCGAGTGTGATTGTTACATCAACGAGTGAATCTTCTTCAAAACCTGCAGAAACTGTGTTAAGAAGCATATTCTCACCATTGAATGTAAGGTCAAATTCTTCGCCTATAGGAGCTGCGCTCTGCTCGGGAAGACCCCAGTTAGCTGCCCAACTATCGTTTACAGCAAACTTGAACTGATAAGCATCGTCTGCAGATTCAATGTTTTCATACTTAATCTGATATACCTTGTCAGAAACAGGAGTCATGTGGTTAGCTTCAGCGTCAACACCCCATGCTACACCGTTGAGCCAGTTGCCTTCACCGTTACCAACAACTGTAATGGTGTTAACTTTAAGGTCTGTTACCATTTTAACGCCGTCACCTGTTACAGTAATCTTGTTTGTAGCAGGATCGAATGTTACAGTAACATCACAAGCTGTTTCTACATCGAAAGTTACATTGTTATCTGTACCGTCAAGACCGATCCACTTCTGCTCGTCGCCTGTGTTTGCAACAACCTTGAGCTGATAGTTTTTACCAGCAGGAACAGCAGAGAATGTCTTTGTGAATACGCTACCGTCAGCTGTCATAACATTTTCAGGAGCTGCAGCAGGTGTACCAACCCATTCATAGCCTGTAAGATTTGTTGTACCGGCAACTACATATGTAGTATCGGCAGCAGGAGCTGTTGTAGGCTCTTCTGTTGTAGGCTCTGTTGTAGTAGGCTCTTCTGTTGAAGGCTCAACCTTAACAGTAGCCTTAGCGCCTGAACGTGTTGCATAATCAAAGTTTGTAATGTCGAGTGTGATTGTTACATCAACGAGTGAATCTTCTTCAAAACCTGCAGAAACTGTGTTAAGAAGCATATTCTCACCATTGAATGTAAGGTCAAATTCTTCGCCTATAGGAGCTGCGCTCTGCTCGGGAAGACCCCAGTTAGCTGCCCAACTATCGTTTACAGCAAACTTGAACTGATAAGCATCGTCTGCAGATTCAATGTTTTCATACTTAATCTGATATACCTTGTCAGAAACAGGAGTCATGTGGTTAGCTTCAGCGTCAACACCCCATGCTACACCGTTGAGCCAGTTGCCTTCACCGTTACCAACAACTGTAATGGTGTTAACTTTAAGGTCTGTTACCATTTTAACGCCGTCACCTGTTACAGTAATCTTGTTTGTAGCAGGATCGAATGTTACAGTAACATCACAAGCTGTTTCTACATCGAAAGTTACATTGTTATCTGTACCGTCAAGACCGATCCACTTCTGCTCGTCGCCTGTGTTTGCAACAACCTTGAGCTGATAGTTTTTACCAGCAGGAACAGCAGAGAATGTCTTTGTGAATACGCTACCGTCAGCTGTCATAACATTTTCAGGAGCTGCAGCAGGTGTACCAACCCATTCATAGCCTGTAAGATTTGTTGTACCGGCAACTACATATGTAGTATCGGCAGCAGGAGCTGTTGTAGGCTCTTCTGTTGTAGGCTCTTCTGAAGCGTCGGGATCTGTTACAGTATTATTAGCTACAACATACTTATCAAATACTTCCTGGTCAACGATTGACTTGTCAGCAACCGAAACTTCTTCATCGCCGATTTCCATGTCTGTTGCAGGATCAACCTTTGAAAGACGAAGTACCTGTACATCAAGATTAACAGTAGTTGCTGTAGCCTCAGGATCAATTACTTCAAACTCAGCAGAAGCAAATACGATTTCCTTTGATGTTGTGTCATAAAGGCTGAGTGTATTACCGTTAGCTTTAATTACACCCGGAAGAGCATTCCAAACATAACTACCAATCTTTGGATATTCAAATGATTTAGCTCTGGTTGTGTTAGCTGTTGGCTTGAGTACATTTGCATCGTAGTTCATATCCCACTGGAAGTCCAACATGTCCTTATCCTTAGACTGGAACATGTATGTAACCTTTACAGTCTTCTTATCTGCGCTGAGAGTAACCTTCTTCTCAGGGAAGAGGTTTGAAGTAGCTGTAACTGTGAGACCCTTTGCAGGAGCTGCAGTTGCAGGCTCTACTGTTGTAGGCTCTGCTACTGTTGTAGGCTCTGCTGTTGTGGGCTCTGCTGTTGTAGGCTCTACTGTTGTAGGCTCTGCTACTGTTGTAGGCTCTGCATCAGTAACGATGTCAACCTTACCCTTTGCACCCTGCTTTGTAGCATAGTTAAAGTTTGAAAGGTCAAGTGTAAGAACGATGTCATAACCGTCTTCGTAACCAGCTGCATCTGTATCAATGATCATGTTCTGACCGTTGTATGTAAGGTCAAACCACTCATTGAGAGGAGCTGTGCCCTGCTCAGGAAGGCCCCAGTTATCTGCCCATGAACCGTTGGCAGCAAACTTGAACTGATAGTTCTCATAAGCGTCAAGGCTCTCAAACTTAATCTGGTAAACCTTTGAACCCTCAGATGTTTCTGTCATGTAGTTAGCTTCAGCATCTACCTTCCAGTCCTTACCGTTGAGCCATGCATCTTCACCGTTACCAACGACTGTAATGTGGTCAACAACAAGTTCTTTCGGAATTACAACACCTTCACCTGTTGCAGTGATTTCATTTGTTGTAGGGTTGTAAGTTACTGTTACATCACATTCCTTTGTTACATTGAATGTGAAGTTGTCATTGCCGGTATCGCCTACACCAATCCACTCTTTATCGTTTTTAACGATCTTGAACTGGTAGCCGTTGCCGACTGCTACGTTGGTAAATACTTTTTCGTAGTTACCATCGCCGTTTTCTGTCATTACATTATCTCCGCAAGTTGCTTCAGTCTCAGCCCACTTGTAACCTGTGAGTTCTTCAGAACCGGATACGAAATATGAATCGCCGGCAGCAGAAACGCTCACTACAGTTGCAACGAGTGATGTCACAACAAGCATCATAGACAGTAAAAGGCTAAGTGCTTTTTTGAACATTTTCTTTTCCTCCTTATGTGATAATGCTTCTATAAGCAGTTTAATTATACAACAATCAACCACCAAAAGTCAATGCTAAAAACTCTTGCTGACTGATTATTTGACAAAATATTGTTTTTTTGTAGGAATGCACAAATAAAATATCATTTATTTGTTATTTGTAACCATTCACATTGTGAGATTGCCAGTTCCAGCTGTCACGGCACATATCCTCAAGACTTTTCTCGGCAATCCATCCAAGTATTTTTTTGGCTTTTGTTGCGTCGGCAAAGCATTCTGCAATGTCGCCTGCTCGGCGTGGCTTTATAACATAAGGAATTTCAATCGAATTTGCCTTTTCAAAAGCCTTTACAATATCAAGAACGCTGTAGCCCACACCTGTTCCGAGATTAAAAATCTCGGTTCCCTTGTGCTCTGCGGAATATTCAATAGCCTTTACATGACCTTTTGCAAGGTCAACAACATGGATATAGTCACGCACACCCGTGCCGTCATGCGTAGGGTAATCGTTGCCGAAAACACCGAGACACTTGAGTCTGCCGGCGGCAACCTGTGTTATGTACGGCATAAGGTTATTCGGGATTCCGTTAGGATCTTCACCGATTCTGCCGCTTTCGTGAGCGCCGATCGGGTTAAAGTAACGAAGAAGAACAACAGACATATCGGGATTTGCGTTTGCGGTGTCTGTGAGAATTTGTTCCATCATAAACTTTGTCCAGCCATACGGATTTGTAGGAGAACCCTTTGGCATTGTTTCAACAAGCGGAACAGTTTCCGGAGTACCGTAAACCGTGGCACTTGAGCTGAAAATAAAGTTATTTACACCGTGTTTTTTCATCACTTCAAGCAATGTGAGCGTTGAATCAATATTGTTGCGGTAGTATTCAACAGGCTTCTCACAGCTTTCACCTACTGCTTTAAGACCTGCAAAGTGAATTACCGCATCAATCTTATTCTCCGAAAAAATCTTTTCAACGGCATCTCTGTCACATACATCGGCCTCATAGAGCGGAATTTTTCTGCCTGTCAGCTCTTCAACTCTTTCAACCGCTACGGGACAGCTGTTTGAAAAATTATCTGCAATTACAACATCGTGACCTGCGTTGATGAGTTCAACACAAGTGTGCGAGCCGATATATCCGGCGCCGCCTGCAAGCAAAACATTCATTTTAAAATTCCTTTCTTAACATCAGCATTTTTCAGGCTCGGGATAGTCAACACCAAAGGTTTCGGCTGTAACCTTTGCCATAATCTGAGGATCAAGAGGCTTGTCGGAATAGTCTGTGTCACACTCTGCAATTTCATTGACAACATCCATACCCTCAATTACCTTGCCGAATGCGGCATACTGACCGTCAAGGTGCGGAGCGTTCTTGTGCATAATGAAGAACTGCGAGCCTGCTGAGTCGGGCATCATTGAACGAGCCATTGAGAGAACACCCTCTGTATGCTTGAGATTGTTTTCAAAGCCGTTCACGGCAAATTCGCCCTTGATTGAATATCCGGGACCGCCCATACCCGTGCCTTCGGGGCAACCGCCCTGAATCATGAAACCGTAGATTACACGGTGAAATGTAAGACCGTCATAGTAACCCTTGTTTACAAGGCTGAGAAAATTATTTACAGTATTCGGAGCAATTTCAGGATAAAGCTCCGCTTTGATTGTTTTTCCGTTTTCCATTTCAAAAGTAACAATAGGATTGCTCATTTTAAATCGTCCTTTCGGTTTATTAACACTATTTTAGTATATTATTGATAAAATAGCAAGTGTTTTAGTGATTATTTGCGAATAAATCAACCTTTTTCAATACTCATTGTAGCAAAAGCATTGAGGTCTGTTCCTGCAATATTTCCGCTGAGAAACTCGTAATATCCCTGTGAACCGACCATGGCGGCATTGTCACCGCAAAGAGATTTTTCTGGCATATACATTTCCCAATCACGCTTTTTACACTCTTCGGCAAGGGTTCTTCTGAGAAGTGAATTTGCCGAAACACCGCCTGCGATTACAAGCTTTTTCTGTCCCAGGTCTTCAGCCGCCTTGATAAAGTTTGTAACAAGGCAATCGACAACGGCATAGCGGAATGATGCACAGACATCTGCTTTGTTAAGCTCAACACCCTTTTGTGCCGAATTGTGAATGAGGTTGATTACGGCTGTTTTAAGTCCCGAAAAGCTGAAATCATACGGTGCATCGTGAACTGCGGGACGAGGAAGCTTGAATGCAAACGGATTGCCGTCTTCCGCAACTCTGTCCATTTCAATTCCGCCCGGATACGGCATTCCCATTGTCCTTGCGGCTTTGTCAAAAGCCTCGCCTGCGGCATCATCACGGGTTTTGCCGATAATTTTCATCTTTGTGTAGTCCTCAACCATAACAATATGGCTGTGACCGCCTGACACAACAAGGCAGAGGAACGGTGGCTTTAATTCTTTATTTGAAATATAATTTGATGCAATGTGTGAACGAAGATGGTGAACAGGAACAAGCGGAATTCCTGTTGCAAGTGAAAGTCCTTTTGCAAAATTCACTCCCACAAGCAACGCTCCGATAAGTCCGGGGGCATATGTAACGCCGATTGCGTCAATGTCGGAAAGCCTGCAGTCTGCATCTTCAAGAGCCTGTCTTACAACAGGAACAATTGCCTCTGCGTGACGGCGTGATGCGATTTCGGGAACAACACCGCCGTAAAGCTTGTGTTCCTCAACCTGAGAAGCAACCACCGAGGATATTATGTTTCTGCCGTCCTCAACAACCGCTGCCGCAGTTTCGTCACAGGACGATTCTATTGCGAGTATCTTCATAATTTTCCTTTCACTACGAAACATTTATGATGAAGTTCCGTAATATCGTTAATATAATGTTTTATTACATATATATGTCAAAAACAGCGTGTCATTAAAACAGCGTTTTCGGTTGGAGAGGAGTAGTAATTTTTCCTCTCTCCCACCTTGATAAATCCGAATTTTTCATAGAGAGAACGGGCGTTCCCGTTACTTTCACGAACCTCAAGAGTGAGAAAGCAAAGGTTATTTTTCTTGGCATAGGTCACAAGCGTTTCAACAAGCGCCGAACCTATTCCCCGATTTCTGTGTGTACCGTCAACGGCAACATTGAAAATGTAACCCTCATCAACAACAACACTCATTCCTATATATCCGACAACGGCATTATCTTCCGTTGCGGTAAAAAACAGCGAGGTTTCGTTGTTCAGTTCTTCTTCAAGGCTGTTAAACGACCACGGATGTGAAAAACACCGCTGTTCAAGCTGTGCAACCGCCTCAAGCTGATTTTCGGTCATTCTGTCAATTTTCATACGCTTTTAATATTTCCTTTACAGAATTAACGATTTCATCACGGCAATGTCTGTACACCTCAATGTCGCCGCCGTAGGGATCGCTTATACCGAGCACGGCGATTTTTTCGGGCTGTACAAGAAAAAGCTGCATCAACATTTTTGCGTGACTTTGCGACATACAGTAAAATTTTTCGTATTTTTCAATGCCGGCATCAGCTACGGCTGTTGAAGCTTTGCCCGAAAGGTCAATTCCGATTTCCTTACAGGCAATCACGGAATTTTCCGACACGGGAAGTCCCGTTGAGGTTGCAATGCCAAAGCTTTCCGCCCTGACGCAAACACCGTTTTTCTCTGCCATATCATTAAAAATTGCCTCTGCCATGGGACTGCGACAGGTGTTGCCCGTGCATACAAAGGCAATCGTTCTGTTATCCTTTTGCATCATACCAAGTCCTTCCGATTGCTGCATCAGCTGTGAGCGGAACGCTCATTTTAACTGCGTTTTCCATTTCTTCCTGAACAATGAGTGCAACTCTCATGCTCTCATCCTGCGGAGCTTCGACAATAAGTTCGTCGTGAACCTGCAACACAAGCCTTGCACGGAGATTTTCGGCTTTCATTCGCTCGTCAACCTTAATCATTGCAATTTTGATAATGTCTGCGGCTGTGCCTTGAATAGGCATATTTCTTGCAACTCTCTCGCCGAATGCACGGATCATATGCTTGCTCGAGGTGAGTTCGGGAAGATTTCTTCTTCTGCCGAACATCGTTTCAACATAGCCGTCAGCGTTCGCCTTTTCAACAACATTTTTCATATAGCTGTCAACACCGCTGTAATGGGCAAGATAGCTTTCAATGTAGTGCTTTGCCTCTTTATTTGAAACACCGATATCCTTTGCAAGTGAAAATGCGCCGATTCCGTAAACAATACCGAAGTTAACCGCCTTTGCACGGCTTCTCATAATCGGAGTTACCATATCAAGCGGCATATTGAACACCTGTGACGCTGTGATTGCGTGGATATCTTCGTTATCCTTGAACGCTTTAATCATATTTTTGTCACCCGAAATATGGGCAAGCACACGGAGTTCAATCTGCGAATAGTCGGCGTCAACAAGCGCCCAGCCCTCTCTTGCACAGAAAAACTTTCTCATCTCTCTGCCAAGCTCGGTTCTTACGGGGATATTCTGGAGATTCGGCTCTGTTGAGCTGATTCTGCCTGTTCTTGTTTCGGTCTGATTGAAATTTGAATGGATTCTGCCGTCATCTGCAATGACCTTTAAAAGTCCCTCGCAGTAGGTTGAATTCAGCTTTGAGAGCGTTCTGTATCTCAGCACCATTTCAACAACAGGGTGGTCATACCTCAAGCTTTCAAGCACCTCTGCATTTGTGCTGTAGCCGCTCTTCGTTTTCTTTTTGCAAGGGAGTCCGAGGTTTTCAAATAAAACTACGCCAAGCTGTTTGGGAGAATTGATGTTAAACTCACAGCCCGCACTTTCGTAAATTGCGGTTTCAAGCTCCTTAATCTGTGCAGAAAGCATTTCGCCATAGCTTTCAATGCCCTGTCGGTCAACACAGACACCAATATTTTCCATTCTTGCAAGCACCTTTGCAAGCGGAATTTCAATTTCACTCAACAACTTTTCCTGACCGTGAGCCTTGATTTTATCTCCGAGTTTTTCGCACAATTCTCCGTAACAGGCAAATGCCTCGTATTTTTCATTCTGCTCATCAGTGCAGACAGGCAGAGCGATTTCGTAAGAGGCACAAAGATTTTTGTCCGAATAATCCTTTGACGACGGTTCAATCAGATATGCCGCAAGCTCAATATCAAACACAATATTTTCAACATCAATATTTTTCTCATCGGCATAAGCGTAGAGCGTTTTGATGTTTCTTGTGTACTTTTCAAGTTCACTGTCGGCAATAAACTTAACAAAAAGCTCTTCGTCCGTGCTTATATACACCTTGCCGTCAAAAAGTACGGCAAAGGATTTTAATTCTTTATTCTCTGTTTCAAAGTTGAGATAGAGTTTTTTCTCCTGTCTCTTATACACATCTGACGCTGCCGACGATCGCATAAGTG
>ENA-OYWE01000309-OYWE01000309.1-human-gut-metagenome-genome-assembly--contig:-NODE-309-length-14145-cov-5.931583_pt1 | contig 14145 bp, 9 predicted proteins | sample MGYA00244166_ERZ653389 | MGnify/ENA primary metagenome ERZ653389 (study PRJEB26926, sample SAMN06165040) | human gut metagenome | biome: ENVO:00009003; feature: ENVO:2100002; material: ENVO:00002003... | reverse complement strand
GCGATCGTCGGCAGCGTCAGATGTGTATAAGAGACAGATATTGCTCCACTGGTCATCGCCGCCGAACTGCATATTACAGCCGTACTTCTGATAGAGGGCATAGAAGTCGTATGACTGCATAATCATATAGTTAAATTCAAGGAAGCTGAGTCCCTTTTCCATTCTCTGCTTGTAGCACTCTGCACGAAGCATATTATTAACGCTGAAACAAGCGCCTACATCACGGAGAAGTTCAACATAGTTAAGGTCAAGAAGCCAGTCTGCGTTATTTACAAGAAGAGCCTTGCCATCAGAAAAGTCGATAAAACGGCTCATCTGCTTTTTGAAGCAATCAACATTGTGCTGAATTGTTTCCTTTGTCATCATCTGACGCATATCTGTTCTGCCTGACGGATCACCGATCATACCTGTGCCGCCGCCTACGAGTGCAATTGGCTTGTTGCCTGCCATCTGAAGTCTTTTCATAAGGCAAAGAGCCATAAAGTGACCTACATGGAGGCTGTCGGCTGTCGGGTCAAAGCCGATATAGAATGTGGCTTTACCGCTGTTTACAAGCTCTCTGATTTCTTCTTCGTCCGTAACCTGAGCGATAAGTCCTCTGGCTACGAGTTCTTCATATACTCCCATATTTAAAAATTCCTTTCGATTTTTGTCAGTTAAACAATAATATTATAACATTATTTAATTTATAGTCAACCTTTCAGGCATGAGTTTTGGTGCAAATCTCACCGTTTTCGACTGTTATCATAACGGTTTTATCGCTGTCTGTCCGATAAACATTTTTGCACACGCTGTTAAGCAAGGCTGTTATATAGTAATCGGGAAGTGCCGTATCGTCAGCCGAAACGCTTATTACAGCGGTTTCGGGGCTTGCCTTTGCAAGAAAATCTTCACTTGAAGAATACTTACTGCCGTGGTGTGCAACCTTGAGAACATCGCATTTTAATTCTCCGTCGGAATTAACCATAGATTCTTCCCTTTTTGACGAAATGTCGCCTGTAAAAAGAAATCGCTTTTCGTCATATTCAAGCATTGTTACAAGCGAATTATCGTTTGTGTTGCCGAAGTCCTTTTCGGGTTGATAAAATTTAAAGGTCATATTTCCGATTTCAACGGGTTTGTCTGAAACGGGAATTACGGTTTTTATATTATTTTCTTCTATAGAATTAACAAGCTTTTCGTATTCGGGTGTTTTGTGGCTGTCGGAATATCTTCCGAAATAAACAACATCCGTACCGAATTCATCTATGATATCGGGCAACGAACCGATGTGGTCGCTGTCGGGGTGTGACACGATTACGGCATCAAGATGAGTTACCGAACTGCGTTTGAGATAGGCAGTAATTTTATCGGTCACAAGATTTGTTCCTCCGTCAATCAGCACACTTTTATCTCCGCATTTAATCAGCGTACAATCCGCCGAACCGACATTGATAAACGAAACAGAAAAATCGGACTCCATATCGGCTGAAATTCCGAAAAATGTATAGACATCGTTCCAACCGGGAATTCCGAGAGGTTTTCCGAATGAAACAAGCAGTACACAGGCAATGAAAAGTACACATACCGATATTTTCAGTATAAAAAAGATTTTATTTCTTTTTGTTTTTTCGTCTGTACTTTGCGAACTTATCTTTGCCGTTTTTGCCTCTTCCCTTCTGATTCTGCGAATTGCGGTTGTTGTTCTGTTTTGAATAACCGCCCTGTGTTTGTCCTGCCATCGGAGTTACAAGACATTTTTTATCGTTACCGATTAAATCCCGTCTGCCGGCTTTGATGAGTGCTTTGATTACAAGCGGTTTGTTTTCGGGAATGAAATACTGCAGCAACGCCCTTTGCATTGCCTTTTCATTTTCAGACTTGGGAACATAAACCTCTTTGAGAGTGTACGGATCAAGCTCCGTATAGAACATACTCGTTGAAATTGTACCCGGAGTCGGATAGAAGTCCTGAACCTGTTTTGGGTGAATGTTTTCACGCTTGCAGAAAAGTGCAAGTTCTACGGCATCCGAAAGTGTTGAACCGGGGTGTGAGCTCATCAGATACGGCACGACATACTGGTCTTTATTTTCCTTGCCCGTAAAATCGTAGAACATCTTACAAAAACGTTTGTAGCTTTCAATATGCGGCTTGCCCATTTTGTCGAGAACTGCCGCCGAACAATGCTCGGGGGCAACCCTCAGCTGACCGCTGATGTGATACTTTACGAGTTCACGGAAAAATTCGTCATTTTCATCTTCAATAAGATAATCAAAACGGATTCCGCTGCGGATAAACACCTTTTTAATGCCCTTGAGATTTCTCAGTTTTCGCAAAATATCAAGATATTCCGTGTGTGACACCTGCATATTAGGGCAAGGTGTCGGTGCAAGACATCTTCTGTTTTTACAAAGTCCGAGCTTTTTCTGCTTTTCGCATGACGGAAGTCTGAAGTTTGCGGTAGGTCCTCCGACATCGCTTATGTAGCCCTTGAATCGTGGATTATCAAGAAAACTTTCAGCCTCCTCAATAATACTCTTTTCACTTCTGACGGTTACCGCTCTGCCCTGATGAAAAGCAAGTGAGCAGAAATTACAAGCGCCGAAACAACCACGGTTGTGTGTGATTGAAAACAGTACCTCGTTAATACCGGGTACGCCGCCGAGACTTTCATAACACTTTGGATACCAACGCTCATACGGCAGAGAATAGACATAATCAAGCTGTTTTGTGTCAAGCGGCTGCATCGGAGGATTCTGCACAAGAATATACTTTCCGTGCCTTTGAATGAGGGTTTTGCCCCTTACTGCATCAGCCTCCTCAAGCTCCCTGCGTGATGCAATTGCATAGTCACGCTTGTCCTCTTTTACACGCTCGTAGCTTGGAAGCTCGACAACCGACTTTGGCACATAATCGTCTGTACGAATTTTATAGCAAACACCTCTGATGTCGTAAAGCGATTCAACAGGATAGCCCTCGGAAAGTCTTTTTGCAATTTCAATTGTCTGCAGCTCGCCCATTCCGTACACAAGCAAATCTGCCTTGCTGTCGAAAATAATTGAGGGCATTACCTCGTTTTTCCAATAATCATAATGAGCAAATCTTCTGAGTGATGCCTCAAGACCTCCGATTATAATGGGAGAATCGGGATATAGCTTTCTGATTATGTTGCAGTAAACGGTGACGGCTCTGTCGGGACGCCTGCCGTTTTTACCGCCTGCCGTATAGGCATCATCATGTCTTTTACGCTTTGCAACCGTGTAGTGGGCAACCATACTGTCAATGTTGCCTGCTGACACCATAAAACCGAGCCTTGGTTTTCCGAACTGTGTAAAATCATCATCGTTTTTCCAATTAGGTTGTGCAAGGAATGCTGTCCTGTAACCGCAATCCTCAAGAACTCTCGTGATTATTGCCGCACCGAATGACGGATGGTCAACATAGCTGTCACCGCAAACATATACAAAATCAACTTCGCTCCAACCTCGATCACGCATTTCTTTTGCGTTCATCGGTAAAAAAGCCATATTGAACCCTCCTTTATTTATTAATCGGCTCTGTTTTCAAGTGCATTTCTGCGTTCGAGCCATTCGTTGTAGTTCATGAGAACATCTCTCGGTTTTGAACCCTGATGAGGGCCTACAACTCCCATTTGTTCCATATCGTCAATCATTCTGCCTGCTCTTGCGTAGCCGACCTTGAGTCTTCTCTGCAAGAGTGAGGTTGATGCCTGTCCTGCTTCAATTACGCACTTGATTGCCTCTTCCATTTTGCTGTCAATATCAAGACCTTCGTCAGATGATGAATCTGAATCACCCGATTTTTTGCCCTGAGCAATTTCTTCTGCAGCAATTCTTTTAATTTTTTCTTCGATTTCAGAATTATACTGAGCCGAATATGCTTTCTTTATGTAGTGGGTTACACCCTCGATTTCTTCATCGGAAGCGTAGCAGCCCTGAACACGAATAGGCTTTGGAGCACCTACAGGCGAAAACAGCATATCGCCTCGGCCGATAAGCTTTTCACCGCCGCCTGTATCAAGAATTGTACGGGAGTCTGTGTTTGAACTTACCTTGAGTGAAATACGGCTCGGTACATTCGCCTTGATAAGACCTGTGATTACATTAACGGTAGGTCTTTGGGTTGCAAGGATAAGGTGCATACCTGCGGCACGAGCCATCTGAGCAAGTCGGCAGATTGAGTCCTCAACCTCGCTCGGAGCCGCCATCATCAAATCGGCAAGCTCGTCAATAGCAATTACGACACGGCTCATTTTTTCTTTGGCAACGGGAAGTCCGTTCACTTCAAGAACAGGCTGAACCTCTTCTCCCTCTTCATTAACAACAGGTGGATTTTTCTCCATATAATTCATATTTTTTTCGATAAGAGAATTATATGAATCAATATCCTTACAATCGTATTCGGAGAAAATTTTATATCTCTGGAGCATTTCGTTTACCGCCCACGCAAGCGCACCCGCCGCCTTTTTTGCGTCGGATACTACGGGAATGAGCAAATGCGGAATACCCTTGTATTTTGAAAATTCAACCATTTTCGGGTCAATAAGCAACAGCTTTACTTCATCGGGAGTTGCCTTGTAGAGAATACTCATAAGAATTGAGTTTACGCACACGGATTTACCTGAACCGGTTGTACCTGCAATGAGCAGATGCGGCATTTTGGCAAGGTCGGTAACAACAATTTCACCGGATATATCTCTGCCGAGAACGGTTGTGAGCTTGCTCTTGCTGTTTCTGAACTTGTCAGAATCAATCAATTCACGCATTGTTACCATGCTTACAACCTTGTTCGGAACTTCAATTCCGACTGCCGCCTTACCCGGAATAGGCGCTTCAATACGAACACCGTTTGCGGCAAGGCTGAGTGCGATATCATCGGAGAGATTTGTAATTTTGCTGATTTTAACACCGGGAGCAGGCTGTAACTCATAGCGTGTTACGGACGGACCTCGGCAGATGTTTACAATGCTTGCCTTTACACCAAAGCTTGTGAGGGTATCAATAAGCTTTTTGGCATTATTCTGCATTTCTTCCATTGCATCGCTGTCATCGGAATTTAGCTTTGGTTTGAGCAACTGAATCGGTGGGAACTGATACTTTTTTTCTTCTTTTTGAGAATTATCGGAACGAACTGCTCTGCCAAGCTGTTCCGCAATTTCATCGCCAGCCTCCTCGCTGTTGTCTTTTTTGCTTTTGAGAAGTGCTTTTTTGACGATTTTCTCAGTTTCGGCATCAGGCTTGACATCTGTCTGTTCAGCCTTAGAAGCTGACTTTTCGTTTGAGATATCCTCTGCAATTGCAGAAACCGTATTGTCGGCACTTTTGCCCATAGGCTTGCTTGCACGATTGATTATGTTGATGAGATCCTGTGACAGATCCTTGTCTGCGGCATTTTCTTCCTTTGAATCGGCAATATCCGTGTCAATTCCGTTTACTGCCGACTTTGCTTTCTTGACCTTTGTCTTTTTGTCATCAAGCGGAATGTCAATAAAACTTCCCGAGGACTTTCTGTTTTCGCCTTCAAGCGCAATGTCGATATCGCCTCTTTCGGCAAGCTTTCTCTCACGGTTTTCTTCTCTGCGTTCTCTGCGGACTCTTGCCCTTTCCTCACCTGCTTCACGGATATGTACGGCTGTCCTTGACGCCGCCGCTGTCATATCTTTAATAGAAATGTTCGCAACAATAAGGATAAGTGCGGCTGTTACAACAAAGCTTGTAAAAAGTGCGGCTGTACTGCCGAACAGGACAACAAGCGGATAGCCGAGCAATCCGCCGATTATTCCGCAATCGAAAGTCATATACCTTGAGGTGTCGGAGGCATCCTTGAACAGATTGCCAAGACACGCAAAAAAGTTCATATCAGAATATTTTGCACCGCTGCCTGCGTAAATCAACGCCCCGATAAACAGAATTATGACGACACAAAGGAAAAGCTTCAGCTTATAGCGTGCAACCTGTTTCTCCTTTTCGGTCATGACACACAAATAAAAAAGCGTTACGGGAACAAGAAAAATTCCGAATCCGAGAACTCCGAAAAAGAAACTGCGTATCATTGTCCAGACATTTGAACCTTTTATGAAAATTATGCAGACAAAAACAGCCGCAACGGCGGCATAGAGGATTGCCCTTACACGCGGCGAAAGTCCGCTGCTCCTTTTCGGAACAGCGGATGCTTTGGTTCTGCTTGCAGTTTTTGCACCTTTTGATGAGGTTTTTGAAGAAGTCTTTTTTCTTCCCGACGCAGTATTTTTAGTTTTGTCAGCTTTATTTTTGTTAGCTGCCAATAAAATCACTCCATTTAAAATTTATGCAATTGGCGCACCTGTGAAAAGGTTTACGCCCGTGTTCATTTCGATGATTGAAATTACAATAAATGCAACACCGACAACCGCTGTGTAGATTACGAAAATTTCCATTTTGTCGGATTTCAGGAACCACTTGAAAATTACGATTGCAAGATAGCCTACAACTGCGGAAACCGCCATTCCGATAATCAGCGGAAGAAATTCAATATTGCTTAAACCTTCGGGTGACTTGATTGCATCCACACCCTCAAGAAGTGCCGCCGCAAGGATTGACGGGATACCGAGTACGAATGTGTAGTCAAGTGCCTTCTGCTTTGAGATTCCTCTCATCTCACCGACCGAAAGTGTTGAGCCTGAACGGGAAAGTCCCGGAAGGAGTGCGGCACAAACCTGTGTTACACCGACAAGGATTGCGTCAACAACATTAAAACTATCTCTTGTTGCCTTGGCATTGCTCTTTGTTGCAAGATGTTTGTGAGTTGAGGCAACACTCTTGCGGTTACAGATAATACCGATTGTTAAAAGTACGCTTGTGAGAATGAGCGAACAGGCAGTTACTATGAGAACAGGACTTGCGGAAAGCCGGTCTGCAAGGTCCTTGAGTTTCATATCTGTTCCGGGGATTGGCAGAAAAAGCAAGAACAGCGGTATAAGACCGATGATGAGCATTACAACGAGATTACGGTTATAATTCATTTTGCTCCATTTGAACTTGCCCGTGAAAATATCCTTGAGCATAAGGAAAAATTCTTTGATAAGATCCCACACAAGTTTGTGGTAGAATGCAACAACGGCAACAAGTGTGCCGACATGGAGCATTACATTAAAGAAAAGATTGCTTTCGCCTGTGCCTGCACCGAGAATGTGCTGTGTGATTGCGAGGTGGCCGCTGCTTGATACGGGCAAAAATTCGGTAAGTCCCTGAACAACACCCTGAATAATAGCATCTAAAATTGACATGGTTATGTATTCCCTCCAAAAAATAAGTTTTCAAATCTTCTTTGTTATTTGTACGCTAAAAAGCCGTATGGGTTGGCATAATTAAGATTTCATACAATAAGATTTCATACAAATCATAAGCGTCACAATATATATGTATTCGGGCAAAACGCCCGAAATTATTTTTCCTGCTTTTTTGAGCGTGATTTTGCAGACTTTGGCTTGCTCTCTTTGTTTTCTTTAATCAAATCATAAAGAGCGTCAATTGCGTCGGAAACTGTTCCGACCTCGTCAATCAAGCCTTCTTCAACAGCCTCTTCTCCCTCAAGAATAGTTCCGATATCCATTACAAGTTCACCCGTGTTAAGCACAAGCTGATTATAACGGTCTTTTGTAATATTGGAATTTTCGGCAACAAAGGTTGTGATTCTGTCCTGCATACGCTGAAAATATTCAAAGGTCTGCGGAACTCCGAGTGTGAGGCCTGTTGTTCTGACGGGATGAACCGTCATTGAAGCACTCTTTGCGATAAAGCTTTTCTTTGCCGCAACAGCAAGTGGAATTCCTATTGAATGACCTCCGCCGAGTACGATGGAAACGGTCGGCTTTTTCATTCCCGAAATCACCTCGGCAATTGCAAGACCTGCCTCAACATCTCCGCCGACTGTGTTAATCAGCACAAGCAGTCCGTCAATCCTTTCGTCCTCCTCAACCGAAACAAGCAGAGGGATGACATGCTCGTATTTTGTGGTTTTGTTTTGTTGTGAAAGAATGTAATGACCTTCAATCTGACCGATAATCGTCAGGCAATGCAGTACACAGTCCTTATGAGTTGTGAGAACAGAACCTGTTTCGCCGATTCGGTCTGTTTGTTCTTCACTTATGGGGCTGTCGTTTGCAAGCTTTTGCGGATCGTCATCCGGTGCAGGATTTTTAACATAGTTTCCTTTTTTTGATGAGACTTTTGAAGATTTTGATTTTTGTGGCATTGTATGCACCTCCGAGAATAGTTTCACCGAAATTGCAAGCAAAATGTATGCATACAAAAAATAAGACGCACAAGCCACATTGTTCAATTGTAAAAAGCCTTTAGTGACCATTATACCATTACAGCAAAATTATTTCAATAATTTTATTTCTTTATTTCTAATAAGTAATAATTATTTAAAAGAATTATAGTAGTATTAAAGAAATATTATTCCGACAGAACCTGTCGGAAGTTGTTATGGAGTGATATTCAGTTGACATCTGACATAATTATGGGTGTTGTCATTTTAGTTCTTATTTTGCTTTCGGCGTTCTTTTCGGCGATTGAAACTGCATTTTCGTTTGTAAACAAGGTGCGTGTTCAGCGTTACAAGGATGACGGCAACAAAAAAGCGGCAACAGCGCTCTACATAATCGAGCATTTCGACAATGCCCTTACAACAATTCTCATCTGCAACAATGTTGTAAACCTGAGCTGTTCTTCAATTGCGACTGTGCTGTGTATGAATCTTTTCGGTGACGCAGGCTCGGCAATTGCAACAGGTGCAACAACTTTTCTTGTTCTGACATTCGGTGAGATTGTGCCGAAATGTCTTGCAAAGGAACATTGCGATGCCTTTTCACTCAAAACAGCCGGATTGCTCAGAGGACTTATGACACTTCTTACACCGCTTGTGTGGATTTTCACACGATTCAAAATGATTGCCTTAAAGATTGCAGGCAGCAGCGGTGACGCTCCGTCAGTTACTGAAAATGAGCTTAAATATATTGTTGAGAGCATTGAGGAAGAAGGCGTTCTTGAAGAGAGCGAAAGCGAAATGGTTCGCTCAGCACTTGACTTTGACGAAACTACCGCCGAGGAAATTCTCACTCCGAGGGTTGACATCACATTTATCAGCGTTGATGACTCGCCTGAAAAAATCAAGGATATCATCATTGAAAACCGCTATTCAAGAATTCCCGTGTACGAAGGCACGGTTGACCATGTTGTCGGTATTCTTCATACAAGAGATTATCTTGAACGACTTGCAGACGGTAAAGCGCCCGATGTTAAGGAGCTTATGCAGCCGCCTTACTTTGTGTTTAAAACACAACAGCTTTCAAAAATCCTTAATGCATTCAAACGCACAAAAATTCATCTTGCGGTAGTTACGGATGAATACGGCGGAACACTCGGTATTGTTACAATGGAGGATTTGCTCGAAGAAATTGTTGGTGAAATATGGGACGAGGACGAAGAAATTGAGCATAACTACTACAAAATCGGCAAGGGCGAGTTCCTTGTAAACGGCGATATGGAGCTTGAAGATATGCTCGGTCTGTTTGATATGGACGAGGACAGTCTTGAATGTGACAGCGTGACGGTCGGCGGATATATTCTTGAACACGCAGGAACAATCCCCCACAAGCGTGACAACATTGAGGCCGACGGCTTTAAGTTTACCGTTATGGAGGTTAAGGATCAGCGTATTTTACGGGTTGTTGTCAAGAAAAACGACTCTTCCGAAGAAAACGAATCCGATGAAAAAAGCGAGAACAAAAAGTCTGAATAAATAAAACATAACAGGAGCAGTATTTTTACTTACCGCTCCTGTTTTTTTACTGTATTTTTTTGCAGAGAGAATTGCATAATGCGCTGACGGGGATACAAAGGAATGCCCACAAGGTGCTGTAAAACGGGCAAATCTGCCCTTTAAAATTAAGTCGGCAGTTTGAATAATCCCAGACATTAAGCCTGAATTTCAAATTGACAACACAGCCGCAGCAGTATTCAAGTGCGGTAATTATCGCACTTCCCGATATGCATTTTTGCAGCATATTCATTTTTGAAAAGCGCTTGTAAAATCTGAAAAGCGACACAAATGCAGTTCCGCCCGTGACCGCCATTGACCAATGAGTTTTTCTCCGCCACAAAATTTCAAGCAGAGCGTAGCCTGCTCCGCCTATTGAAAAGAGAATGCAATCGTTACGCAACCGTAAACTTTTTTTCATAAGAAATCACCTGTTTTAGTTTTTGCCGAAACAGGTGATTTATTTAACCTATGAATTTTTTATTTTGTCAGAGCATCTCTTTTAGTTCTTCAAAAGAATAAAGACAGTTGATTGCGGTCAAAAATGCGTTTGTTGAAAGATATGACGGCAGACCGAGTTTTTTAAGAATCTTCTTGCGGTTTATTTCTGAATTTTCAGTTCCCGTAAGTCCGAGGACAAATAGATCGGCTTTAGTAATTTTCCTTTCGGGAATATTATTTTCTTCACCGATTATCTCGGCACCGCTTTTGCGGATTGCATTTATTATAACCTCATCGCTGACGCCTTCAACGCCCAAAAGCCCCTCTTTACCGCCTTTTGCCTTGCGTTTTTCCTTGCCTTTGATTTGCGGAATATAGCAATTTTTAATTTTTGAATTATCGACCGAGCCTTTAAGGAAATTCCTTATTACAAAGCCTGCACCGTCGCTGTCGGTCATTATAAGTATTCCCCTTGTTTCGGCAATTTTGCGGATAAGCGACTGCTTTTCTTTGTCGGAAAAAACACGGAAACCGTTGGTTTCGATTATCGGAGCATCTACAATTGATGAAAGCTTTATCTTGTCATATCTGCCCTCAACTATGACAGCCTCACGGATTTTGAGCATTAGATTCTGCCCTCCTTTGCAATCAAAAGCAAACGGGAAATAAGCTGTTCAATTAAAAACCTTTGATTAACGGAAACTGATTTCAGCTTTTCGTCTGTTTCAACAAGCACATCAAGGCTTTTCCGAAGTGCCTCGGTTGAAGTCCTTGAAACGGAGGTTCTCGCCCTGTTTAACACAAACGCACGATTTTTGTAGGCAAAATCTTTTGCCACGGTTTCTTTACTGACTGAGCATTCATCTGCAACACGCATACGATACGCATCGACATAGGCGGATGAAAGTGCATAGAGAATGTTAATCGGTTCTTCCCGCTGACAAAAAAGTGTGTCAAGCTTTCTGAACGCTCTGTCACCTCTGCCGTTAATAACATCGTCAGCCATATCATATGTTCTTGCTTCAAGGTTTACGGTTGACAAAAGGTCGATATCACGGTCGGTAATTTCCTCACCCTTTGCATATGCGGCAATTTTGTTGACCTCGTTTTTCAGAAGATTGAGGTCATCACCGACATTTGAAATAATTTTTGACGCATTGAGGTGTGAAATCAACTTGCCGTTTTCGTTTGCCCACTTTGCAACATACTTTTCGATAATTTGTGAATTGATTTTTTCAAAACAGCAGACGCTGCCGATTTTTTCAACACGCTTTATAAGAGCTGTAAAAGAAGTTTTATTCTTTGACGGAACATAAGTCGGCATTGAAATTATGAGAACCGTACCGTCCCATGCTCTGCTTGTAAGCTCTTTAAGAGTATCAAGCCGATCCTTCACCATATTATCAAAGTAAATGTCGGTCACAACAACACAGTTGCGTTCCGCCATAAACGGCATTATTTGCAGGGATGCGGCAAGTTCCTGAAAATCGATGTCACCGCTGAATGTATGATAATTGAAATCGGACGGGTTTTTGCCTGCAACAGCCTCACAAAGCTTTTTTGTGTAACTTTTGACAAACATCTGCTCCGAACCGTAGATGAGGTACACAGGCGAAAAGCTTTTGTTTTTAATTTGTTTTTTCAGGTCTGCTTCGGTGATGCGCGGCATTTTATCCTCCGTTCAGATTGACCGTTATGTTTCTTTCAGATGTTGAAATAACGGTTGGACTGATTTCTTTAATAGAATCATAATTTTTCTTAAACTGCTTTTCCGATCCCGAAAATATCACGGTATTGCATGATATCAAATCGAAATTTTCGGGGACTGTATCAATCAGCAAACAATCGGGATTGCGATACTTTTCGGGCAGATTTGAAAGGTCTGCATCTGTCGGCACAAACAATACAGTCATATTTTTCCCTTTTATGAACTGAAACATTGTGTTGTCAACGCAGATTACCTCATCCGTCACCGTATCGGAAAGATTCAGCGTAAAATGATTGTTTCCGCCGAAAGTCTGTCGGCTGTTACCGTCAAAAGCGTTCAAAAGATTTTGCTTTTTAATGTCATTATCATATACCAAAATATTATTTAAGTCAAATTTTGTGACCGCATAGCGTTCAAGAGAAGAGTATTTATTATTCTGATTTGGAATTATCATATATTCAATATCGGAATAGCTTTCGCTGATATCGGCTGTCACATCATCTGCGCTTGCTCTGCTCCCTCCGCATGAAATCACGGAACAGCTGTCGGGGCAGTTGACTGTTGCAAAAACACCGTTGCCGACATTATAGATTTTCATTTCACCGTTATCGGCTGTTAAAAGCACATTGAGCGACACTCCTATTACGAGGACTGAAATTGATATCGGAACAGAAATTTTGACATAGAATTTTCGATTTATTACAAACAATCCGCCGATTGCGAGAAGTACGCTGACACCTATCCACACAAACCAATAGAGCGAATGGGTTTTAATTGTGCTGAATGGGAGTTGTGAAAAAGTTGAAACCAACCACAAAATTGCCTTTGAACATAATCCCGAAACGAGTCCAAACGGGTATGCAAAAAATGATATAAACGGGCAAATAAAAAGTACCGAACACAACAGAGAACACACCAAAAGTGCCGAAACAAACGGTTCACATAACAAAGAAACAAGTATGACTGTCGGGGAAATTCTGTTGAATGCAACAGCGGTTATCGGCAAAATCCACAGAAATGCAGATACTGAAACCGACAGCATATTTACGCAGATTTTAAACAGCCTTTTGATATAATAGACAACCGTTCCGACAAAACCGTCCTTACGCTTGTTTTTGTAGTGAAAGAATCTCAGCACAGAGCGTTCAATCGGTCTTGACCACAGAATTATGCCCGTCGTTGCCGAAAATGAAAGCAACATTCCGATATCGGCTACCGCATATGGGTTGAAAGCTGTCAGAACAATTGCGGCAAAACCAAGGTTATTCAGCGAGTCGGCTATTCTGAGATTTGACGATGCAAGCGACACAATTATCATCATAATTCCGGCACGGACAACCGAATGCGCAAAGCCCGTTACAGCCATAAAAGCAATAACCGTAAATGTGGTAAAGCCTGTTATTATGAATCTGTTTTTTGTTAATTTTCTCACCAAGAACAATACAAACGAAGTGATTATAACAAGATGCATTCCCGAAACCACTATTAAAAACGAAGTGCCTGTCAATGAAAAATCATCTTTAACGCTTGAATCAAGAGCTGTTTTCTCGCCCAAAAGAACGGCACGGCAGAGCGTTGAATAATCCTCCGGCAACAGCATATCAAGGGAATTTTTCATCGCCCGTCTTATTGAAACTGCAAATGAATAAAATGTTGTTGCCTTCTCCCCTGTCGGTTCAATTTTGAAGCCGTCATAGGAATATGCTTTCAGAAAAATTCCGTGACTGATCTGAGAGTTTACATTATTCTTGTATGTATGAGCCGTGAAGTTGACCTTTTCAAAGGGCTCTGCATCAACATTTGAGTACGAAATAATTTGAATTTTCGCATCTGACGGCTGACCGTTGATTTTGTCGGTTTTGATTACGAAACTGCATGATGAATCGGTGGTGATGATTTCATCACAAATATATCCGCTTGCTGTAATTTCTTTATCAGAATAATTATTTATGACCGTGTTGTTAATATATTCGGAATAGCCGATCATATTGCCCGCAGAATATATTACAGCAAAAGCAAATACGCACAGCGACTTGCCGAATGATTTATTTTTCTTTGAAGCAATTAAAAATATACCGACAGCAACGGAAAGCAATCCCAATGAGCCGATAATCGCAAAGACAATTTCATTAAAATCCGAATAAAAAACGGCTGAAAAGACAAACAGGAAAGTAAATCCTATAAGCTGTCTCTTA
>ENA-OYWE01000282-OYWE01000282.1-human-gut-metagenome-genome-assembly--contig:-NODE-282-length-14697-cov-5.931567_pt1 | contig 14697 bp, 7 predicted proteins | sample MGYA00244166_ERZ653389 | MGnify/ENA primary metagenome ERZ653389 (study PRJEB26926, sample SAMN06165040) | human gut metagenome | biome: ENVO:00009003; feature: ENVO:2100002; material: ENVO:00002003... | reverse complement strand
TTATGCGATCGTCGGCAGCGTCAGATGTGTATAAGAGACAGAGCATATCAACAGCGGTCATTGGTCATTCCCAAAGGGTCACGTTGAGGGCGATGAAACAGAGGAAGAAACTGCCAAGCGTGAGATCATGGAGGAAACGGGGATAGACGTAAATCTTGATACCACGTTTCGGGAGATAGTGTCCTATTCACCAAGGAAGGACACGCAGAAGATCGTTGTCTACTTTATCGGCAAAGCAAAGAACACCGACTACACTCCTCAGGAAGAGGAGATCGCAGACATACGCTGGGTCGAGATCGGCAGGGCAGGACAGGTCCTGTCTTACGAAAACGACCGCTGTATTGTAAACAAGGCGAAGAAATTTATAATCTGAAAAGAGTTCCATAAAATGCGTTCAGGTGTTGAACGGTGTTTTATGGAACTTTTTGCTGTCTGTATACACATTAATAATGTGTACCCCCAAAAGTTAGTTCAGGTAGGAAAACGGGCGAACACTGTTCGCCCCTACAGTGGATATTATACAAAATTCATGTGGTCAATTTGTGCAAACAAATGATTTATGATTTAATTTGGCAATAATCCATTAATTGTTGCATTTTTTATGCAACAAAAAGAGCATTTTTCAGGGATAAGTAGAAGGCGTCTTAGATACTTGCGGGCACGTACAAGCCCTGTGACTTAGTGAATACGATGAGAGATTCTGGAACAGGCTGTAGAGTACTTGTATCAGGACGTGGGCGTGCATTGTGATATTTTGTGTATACAAAACCTAGGGCATAATACCCAGTGTCATACTCCGAATGCAACTTGAAAATTGAATAAAAAAGGCTAAAACCCACGGCAACAAAATCGTAGGGGCGAACACCGTTCGCCCGCTTGTTTTGTCGTTTCGCTCACTATATCATTTGCATTATCCGCACAAAAAAACAGGAACGAACAAAGTCCGTCCCTGTCTGCGTTTCAATTATGTAAGCGATGTGAAATCATATTTCGCTGTCATTATAGCACTCGAACACCTTTTCAGCATGAGCCTTGTCAGCGTCGCTCTGCCTTGTGATAAGGCTAACGATAGGTACAAGAACAAGTCCGAAAAGCATTGCAAATGCGCCTGCGTTGATAGGCGAGGCAAGGTTTATGCCCCAAAGTGTTCCTGTGTGACCTGCAAGGGTGTAGTATGCCATGTGTATCACTGTTATGCCTACTCCTGCGATAAAGCTTGCCATGCAAGCTGCCTTTGTTACGCCCTTCCAGAAAAGTCCGTACATGAACGGTGCAAGAAATGCTCCTGCAAGTGCGCCCCATGAGATAGACATGAGAGTTGAAATTACTGTCTGTGGATTTTCAAGGGTGATTATTGCAAGCACAACTGAGATGATAAGAAATACGGCAATGAAAATTCTCATTGTGATAAGCTGTTTTTTCTCGTCCATTTTTTCTTTCATTATAGGCTTGATAAGGTCGATAGTCAAAGTGGAGCTTGATGTAAGCACCAGTGATGAAAGTGTTGACATTGAAGCCGAAAGCACAAGAACGATAACAAGTCCGAAGAGCAGTGAAGGAAGCTTTTCCATCATAGTCGGAACTATTCCGTCAAAACCGCCCTCAGGAAGTCCGTCAGCGCTCTTGACAAAAAGTCTGCCGAAGCCACCAAGGAAGTAACAGCCGCCTGCTACCACTACTGCAAAGAATGTGGATACGATGGTGCCTGTTTTGATAGCCTTGTCGTCTTTTATTGCATAGAATTTCTGTACCATTTGCGGAAGTCCCCATGTGCCGAGAGAAGTGAGTATAACAACGCCTGCAAGGTTTATAGGGTCAGGGCCGAATAGTGACGAATATGCACCCTTGTCGCCATTTGCGTCAGAAATATCACCAAGCAGGTCAAAAGAATTTCCAAGGCCACCGTTTTCTCCAAGCACTGCAAGAACTACCGCCGCAATGCCCACCAGCATTACTATTCCCTGAATAAAATCGTTCAGTGCTGTAGCCTTGTAGCCACCCATGATAACATACACCGCAGTGAAAACTGCCATGCCGATTATACAATATTTGTAAGGAATGCCAAAGCCCTTCTCAAAAAGTCTTGACAAGCCGTTGTAGACCGAAGCCGTATAAGGGATAAGGAATACGAACACGATAAGTGCCGAAACTATCTTCAAAGGCTTGCTGTTGTATCTCTTTTCAAAATACTCAGGCATGGTCTTTGCCTCAAGGTGCTTTGACATTATCCTTGTACGTCTGCCCAAAACTTTCCATGCAAGCCATGAGCCTATGACGGCGTTTCCAATTCCTACCCATGTGGAAGCCACACCGTAATTCCAGCCGAATTTTCCTGCGTAGCCTACAAAAATTACTGCCGAGAAGTATGAAGTTCCATATGCAAAGGCTGTAAACCATGCTCCAAGACCTCTTCCTCCCAGTACAAAATCATTGACGCTTGCCGATTTTCTGCGGTAATAAACACCTATGCCTATCATAAGTGCAAGGTATAATACCAATACTATCCACCTTGCTGTCAATCCAATACACTCCTTTTACTTCATGTGTCGCTTTAAAGCTTTTATGCTTTTGCGTTTTTACTTGCTAAAGTACAATGATACTATTATAGTACAAAGCGGAGTATTTGTCAATACGGACAGGCATAAAAAAAGCCACCGCAAAGGGAAATTTTGCGGTGGCTTTTTTGGTGAAAATAACGAAGTTTACCTGTGTAAAACATCATCGTTCATCGTGACGGTCGCTTTCGCCTGCGGTGATACAAAGGCACATTGTCACAACGCCCACAAAACCGCCCACCAGCGTTCCTGCAAAAAATTCAAGCATAAAAACACCTCCTGCGGATAGTGTGGGCATTTAGCGAAAATGTTATGCAGATAAAGTGGGCAGGGTATAGAAAACTTATTTCAGTATGCGATCTTTACAGTCAGAGCCATTACAGCGAGAAAAGCGATATTTGCGGCTGTGAAATATGCGAAATATCTGCCTTTGATATGGGGGTGGCTGCGGCATATCTGCTTGTAGGATATAAGGCTTGCCATGGAGGCGATAAGAGTGCCAAGGCCGCCTATGTTCGTTCCTATTATAAGTGCGTTCAGCTTGTTGGTGAAGCCTGAAAGGAGTATAGCGCATGGAACGTTGCTTATTATCTGACTTGCGGCAACGGCAATAAAAAGCTCGTGACCGTTTATTATGCTGCTGAGTACACTGCGGAAAATCTCTACTCTGCCCATATTTCCGATAAAGATGAAAAATCCGCAGAATGTAAGAAGCAGTGAGTAATCAACTGTTTTAAGAACGTTTCTGTCAGCAATGGCAGAGAAAGCAAGTGCGCAGAGGGCTGTTATCTGCCATGGGATAAGCCTTGCAACTGTAAGCAGGCAAAGGACAAAAAGCAGGATGTATCCTGAAAGCTTTGTCTTGTCTTTAGTCGAATATGTATCGAAGTTTTCAGCAGTTATATCTGTCTTGACAGACAGCTTTCCTGACTTTTTACACACTGCAAGCGTCCAAAGAAAAAGCATCGCTCCTGCCACAATAGTAAAGGGAAGCATTAGTACAAGAAAATCTTCCAGCTTCATATCTGATACACCAAAAAGGTATAGATTCTGAGGATTGCCTATAGGCGTGAGCATACTGCCAAGATTTGCGGCAATAGTCTGCAGAACGACAATGGGTATGAGAAGCTTGTTGCCTGCTTCACCGAGAGTTGAGAGGGCGGTGAGAGTGAGGGGAACAAAGGTCAGAAGTGAAACGTCATTTGTTATGAACATACTTGAAAAGAAGCAAAGCCCCACAAGCACTATGGAAAGCTGAAATGCGGTATTGACTTTGCTTATGATGAATTTTGCACTGCGTTCAAAAATGCCAAGACCTTTGCAGCCCTCGGTCACTGTCATAAGAGAGAACAGAAGTCCAAGTGTTCGGAAGTCGATATAACTTGCATATGCTTTGTCAGGTGTGACGAAAAATGCAGATATAACGGCTAAGAGCATTGCCACTATCAGGACGGTTTCTTTTTTAGCAAAGGCGATCGCTTTGTTTATGTTTTTCATTTTATCATTTCCTGTCGTTTATTCATATGATAAAATTATATCATGAAAATGATATTATTACAAGATTTTGAGCTGCTTTAAGAAAAAAACTTGACAAGTTTAAATAACCATGTTATAATAACGCTGTTATTATAACATGGTTATTTTCAGGCAGGTGCAAAATGAGAACGGAAACAGTAGGAGTTACAGAAACTCTTATAGAGAGTGCAAAAAAAGAATTTCTTGAACACGGCTTTCAAAATGCAAATCTTCGCAGGATCTCTTCTGAGAGCGGAGTAAGTACGGGGTCTATATATACACGCTTTGGGGACAAGGCTGGACTTTTTTCGGCGGTGGTAAAGCCAGCTGCAGACGGACTTATGGAGTTGTATCTTGAAAGCATAACCGCTGCAAGGGAGAGCGGCGACCCTGCGGAGGCGACAAGTCAGGGCAATGAGGGAACTGAGCTTGTGCTGAAATATATTTATGAAAACTTTGACGTTTTCAAGCTTATCTTCTGCCACTCGGCAGGAACAGAGTATGAGCGTTATTTTGACGAGCTTGCTGAGATAGAGGAAAAGTATTACAGGGAGTTTGTAAAGCAGTTTTCAAGGCGTGAAAACATGGTGAGCGACTTCTTTATACACGTTATCTGCCGAACAGGCTGGTCTTATATTTACGAGGTGGTCTCTCATGATCTTTCTTATGATGAGGCGCAGATCTTTATGAAAAGCATAAGAGAGTTCTGCTTCGCAGGCTGGGGGAAAGTTCTGGGGCAGAATTATGAGGATCTGGGCTTGTAGGGTCTTGGTGTTGTTCGGGTTTTTAGTAGAACTTTGAGCAGGGAGCGGGACTTCGCATTTCTGCAAAGCAGAAATTGCGCCGCTCCCCTACAGAAAAGATGTCAAAATCATTTGACTTTTTTAACATTTTCAGCAACCCCTTATAGGGTGTTGCTTTTTAAATGGTAATAAGTTAGTTAAATCTAACTATATAAACAAACAGGAGGTATTGTTGTGAAAAAGAAAGAGAAAAAGAAAAGTTCCTTTGCAGTTCTTATGCACTATGCAGGCGGACATAAGTATTATTCCTACGCTTCTGCTGTTCTTGCTGTAATAAGTGCATGGATAGCACTTATACCGTTTTATGATGTTTGGCGCATCATAAAAGAGATACTCAGGGTAAGACCTGATTTTTCAAAGGCGGAGAACATAAGCCGATACGGCTGGGAGGCTGTGGGCTTTGCACTTCTTGGAATGGTGTTTTATATCGCTGCGCTAATGTGTTCTCACAAGGCAGCGTTCAGGGTGCAGGCTAACATGAGAGTGAGCATGATGAAGCATATTATGAAGCTTCCGCTTGGTTATGTTGAAGCTGAGGGAACAGGAAAGATAAGAAAGATAGTTATGGATTCAAGTGCGTCAACGGAAACCTATCTTGCCCACAATTTTCCTGACAAGGCTGTTTCAATGGCGACTCCTGTGGGTCTGCTTGTTATGATGTTCATATTCGACTGGCGGCTTGGACTTATTAGCCTTATCCCTGCGTTCATCGCATTTGTGCTTATGGGCACGCTTATGATGGGTCCTAAAATGGCGGAGGATATGAAGCAGTATCAGAATGCACTTGAAAAAATGTCATCTGAGGCGGTGGAGTATGTTCGTGGAATACCTGTTGTAAAAACCTTTGGTCAGACGATATTTTCTTTCAAGCGTTTCAAGCTTGCTATTGACGAATATGAAAAGTGGACTCTTGGATACACAAAGAACATGATGCTTCCGATGATATGCTTCACCACTGCGGCAAACGGCATTTTTGCGGCGCTTATAATTGCGGCTTTCAAACTCACTTCCCATGGAGTTACGGACGAGTTTGTTCTTAATCTTTTCTTTTATGTGATAATAACTTCTATTCTTACTGTAACGCTTATGAAGATAGCATATGCAGGAGAGTCACAGATGTTGGTGGACGACGCTGTGAACAGAATGTATTCTATTCTTGAAACTGAGCCGCTTGCTGAGACAAAGAGCGGTGAAACTCCAAAGGACTCATCTATCCAGCTTGACAATGCGGTGTTTGCTTATGACAATGCAGAGAGCAACGCTGTTGACGGAATAACGATGAACATAAAGGCAGGAGAGCATATTGCGGTAGTAGGTCCTTCAGGAGGAGGAAAGACCACCCTTTGTTCGCTTATCGCACGTTTCTGGGACGTAAAGAGCGGCTCTATAAAGATAGGAGGGGCAGACGTGAGAAACATTCCGTCAGAGGAGCTTATGAAGTATGTTTCATATGTTTTCCAGGACAGCAAGCTTCTTAAAATGAGCATTCTTGAAAACGTGCGCATGGGCAGACCTGACACCACGGACGAGGTGGTTATGCAGGCGCTTCGTGACGCACAGTGCATGGATATAATCGAGAAGTTCCCTGAGGGTGTTGATACTATGATCGGCTCAAAGGGCATATACGTTTCGGGGGGCGAGTGTCAGAGGCTTTCTATTGCAAGGGCGTTTTTGAAAAATGCGCCTGTGCTTATACTTGATGAGGCGACGGCTTTTGCCGACCCTGACAACGAGAGGTCTGTTCAGCAGGCTTTTGAGAGGCTTTCAAAAGACAAGACAGTTATAATGATAGCACACAGGCTTTCAACGGTAACAAATGCAGACCGCATTTACGTTCTTTCTGAGGGCAGGATAGCAGAGAGCGGAAAGCATGAGGAGCTTATAGAGCAGGGCGGAATCTACAGCCGTATGTGGAACGAATACAACAGGTCTGTAAGCTGGCAGGTCAGAAAGGCAGGGGTTTGATTATGAGCTTCACGGAAAAATTAAAACACAAATATGCCCTTTCAGACAAGGGTGCAAAAGGCATGATAAGGGCGTTTATTGCTGTTACGCTTGCTAACCTTGTGCTTATGCTCCCTGTGGGGCTTTTATATGTGCTTTCCTCATATCTTCTTGAGGGAGAGCTTCCAAGAGATAAGTTCTGGCTTTTTATCGGGGCGATAGTGGGAGTGCTTTTGCTCATTGCCCTTACAACGCTGTTTCAGTATAAGTCCACGTTTTACTCTACATATGTTGAAAGCGGTGTAAGACGAAGGACGCTTGCGGAAAAGCTCAGGAAGATACCCCTTTCATACTTTGGCAAGAAAGACCTTGCCGACCTTACGAACACTATCATGACGGACTGTGCAATGATAGAAACAGGCTCTTCGCATTGGATACCTGAGCTTGTGGGCGGTATCGTCTCCACTACTATCATTGTTATAAGCTTGTTTTTCTTTGACTGGAGAATGGCTCTTGCTTCAGTTTGGGTAATGCCGGTAGCATTTATGATAGTTATTTCTTCAAAGAAGGTTATGTCAAGGATACACGAAAAGACGATGAAATATCGTATAGATTGCATTGAAGGCATTCAGGAGGGGCTTGAAACTCTCCGTGACCTGCGTTCATACAACATGACAGAGAAATACTCTGAGGGGCTTGAAAAGAAGATAAATGCTGTGGAGAAGCACGCTATCGTGGCGGAGTTTGCAAATGCGGTGTTCGTATGCTCAGCGCAGATGATACTAAAGCTCGGTATTGGAACTGTGGCTGTTGTGGGAAGCTCGCTTCTTGTAAAGGGTGAGATAACGGTGCTGACGTTCTTTATGTTCCTGCTGGTGGTAACAAGAATGTATGAGCCGCTTCAGATAGCGCTTCAGAATTTGGCAGCTATAATAAGCCTTGACGCAAACTGCAAGCGTATGGACGAGATACTTTCGCACGAGGAGCAGACAGGCAGTGATAAGCTTGACAACAAGGGTTATGATATCACATTCAATCATGTTGCTTTCTCATACAAGAGTGAAGAGCAGGTGCTTTCCGATGTAAGCTTCACTGCAAAGCAGGGGGAGATAACAGCGCTTATCGGTCCGTCTGGCGGAGGAAAGACCACTGTTGCAAGGCTTGCGGCAAGATTTTGGGATAATGACAAGGGTAAGATAACTGTTGGCGGAATGAATGTTGCAGACGTTGACCCTGAGAAGCTTTTGTCACTTTACTCTATCGTTTTCCAAGATGTAACGCTGTTTAACAACACTGTTATGGAGAATATCAGGATAGGCAGAAAGGACGCAACGGACGAGGAGGTTATGGCGGCGGCAAGGCTTGCACACTGCGAGGATTTTGTTGAGAAGATGCCTGACAAGTGGAACAGCATGATAGGCGAGAACGGCTCGGAGCTTTCGGGCGGTGAAAGACAGCGTATATCCATAGCGAGAGCATTTCTAAAGGACGCTCCTATCATTCTTATGGATGAGGCTACGGCTTCTCTGGACGTTGACAACGAGTCGCTTATACAGGAGTCTATTGCAAAGCTTATACAGAACAAGACTGTGCTTATAATAGCACACAGAATGAGAACTGTTGACGGTGTGGACAAGATAGTTGTGCTTAAAGACGGCAAGGTGGCTGAGACAGGTTCGCCTGAGGCGCTTAAAAAGACCAACGGTATCTACAAGCACATGGTTGAGATGCAGCTTTGCTCGGAGAAATGGAAATACTGATATGAATAGAAACCACCGCTGGGAGGAAAGCTCTCGGCGGTGGTTTTGGTTTGTTTGCGTATTATTTTGCGGAGATGTTTCCGCTTTCTGATTTTTTGATAAGACCTGCGGTGAGAGCTTTATTCAGGGTGTAGCTTATTACGCTCTCCGTTATGCCCACAGCTCTTGTGTAGCCGAATTTCTTGGCTGTTTCTCTTACGAGGTCGGCTTCTGAAAGGCTTATCTGCTGGCAAAGCACTTCTTTCACGGCGTTTATTATCTCCTCGGAGGGGATATCATCCATGCTTCGCTTGTTGGTATCATCGCTTGTACGATAGATAGAATAGCTTTCAGGGGATTGCCCCTCTTTCCAAAGGAAAACTCTGTTTTCATCGGCTGTGGCGAATGGTGAAACGCCTTGTGCGGCATCGGCAAAGATGCTTTCCACTCTTGAGCCGCTTCGTGTTATGCCCCATGCGGTGAAAACTTTTCTCATGAAAAGCTTCTCGCTTATTGGTGCTTCGACAGCGATCATCTTTTCGGCTGTTTCCCTTATTTTCTGCTTGTTTTCGGGCTTATAAAAGTCATCAGATGTACCCATTATGCCAATATCTGCGGTCACATAGGGCTGTGCAAAGGTTGATGTGAGGGCGGAAGCTTCTTCTCTTTCAAACTGCGATGTGGAATAGACGGCAGGCTTTGAGGGGGGAGCGGTTTCGGCTTCATGCTTTGGTGCGCTGTCTATGGCGGCTTTTATGTTTCCCAGAACTCGGTCTTTATCGTCAAACCAATCGAGCGTCCACACTCTCAGGATATTCCAGCCAAGACCGTTAAGCACGCTTGGCTGTAGGATAAATCTATCCTGTGCGGTTGAGCTGTGGAGAGTGTTTTCACCATCAAGGAGTATGCCCAAGAGATACTCGTTTTCGTTGTCAGGGTCGATTATGCCGATATCAACTTTGAACTCGGAGCTTCCGATGTTGCATTTCACCCCATAGCCAAGCTCTTTTATGGCTTTTGCGATACACTCTGTTACAGTACTGTCGCTTGTGCTTTTTGTGGTGCTGTGGGCTGTTACGGCAAGCTTTCCACGCTCGGCAAACTCCAGGAAGCCTTTAAGTCCTGCAACGCCCTCGGAACGTGTTCTTGAAAGGTCTATCTGCTCAGGACGGAGGACAGAGTAGACTATCATGGCTTTTCTTGCACGGGATATTGCTACATTAAGTCTTCGCCAGCCGCCGTCACGGTTGAGAGGGCCGAAGTTCATTGAAACCTGTCCCTTTTCGTCAGGACCATAGCCGACGGAGAAGAGTATAACGTCACGCTCGTCGCCCTGGACGTTTTCAAGGTTTTTGATGAAGACCGGCTCTGGTGACTTTCTGTCAAGCTCTTCAAGCTCAGGGTGGTTTGCCCACTCTTCGCAGAGCATATCGTCAATGAGATTTTGCTGAACGGAGCTGAATGTTACAACACCTATGCTGTCATTGCGGAGCGTTTCATCGCTCATTCGTCTTATTATCTCGTCAACAACGGCTCTTGCTTCCGCCTTGTTCTGCTTTGTTCTGCCCTTGTCATAGTGACCCTCGGGGTGGATGATGCTCACCTTTGAAATGAGGTCGTTATGGGACGGGAATGTGAGAAGCTTATTGTCATAGTATTTCATGTTGCTGTAGGCAATAAGGCTCTCGTGGCGTGAACGATAATGCCATTTGAGATACTGCTGTGGCATGGAGATAGCAAGGCAATCGTCAAGGAGGCTTTCAAGGTCTTCTTTTTCGCTGTTTTCTTCGTCTATCCGATTTGAGGAGAAGAAGTTTGTTGGTGGGAGCTGTTTAGGGTCGCCCACAATAACAACGTTCTCGCCCCTTGCGATAGTGCCTGCGGCTTCGGCTGTTGGAAGCTGTGAAGCTTCGTCAAAGATAACAAGGTCAAATTTCGGGAATGACGGGTCTATATACTGTGCAACTGATATGGGGCTCATGAGCATACAAGGGCAGAGCTTGCGGAGAAGATTTGGTATCTTATCGAAAAGGCTTCTAAGTGACATCATTCTGCCGTTGCTCTTTATGGCACGTTTGAGTATGCCCATTTCAGAGGTGGAAGCGCAGGCTGAGCCTTGGGCAGGTATTTTTGCGGAAAGACGAGCCAAAAGCTCCTGTATAGTCAGGCGTGAGAATTTATCGAGAGTGTCTTTGAACTGTGTGATAAGGTCGTTTGCACTGTTACTGCTGAACTGGCTAAGACGTTTATCGCTGTTTATTATCATAAGTGCAAGCTGATAGTTTAGCGTGCAGGAGAATGCTTTTTCTACGTTTTCGCTGTCAACATTGCCTGTGCGGTAGCTTTCGCTGACACCTGAAAGTCCGTTGTCTGAAAGCTCTTTGTCAACGCTGTTGAACTGGGCGGCGTATCTAAGCTTATCGGCGTTTTCGGCATAGGTATTAAGCTTTTCTGTAGATAAGCCAAGCCAATCTGCACTTGCTTCTATGGCGGTCATGTTGGCTGAGAAGCTGTCCTCAAAGGCTGAAAGTTTTTCAAGGAACGAGGAGAGAGCCTGTACCTCAGAAGTGCAGTTTGCTTTTCCGATAGTCTGAGCCATTTGTGCAGGGTCAGCACCCGCTTTCTGCTTAATGGCATTCATAATGCTGTCGGTTTTTGAAACGGCTTTTTCAAGGACATTCCAATCGGTCTGCTCGTTCATGTAAATACCTGTGAGAAGCGCTGTTACATCTGACGGCAGGCTTCGCAGGAAGTCTTTCTTTTCGCTTATGGTGCAAAGCTTATCGAGAATTTCACCAAGGTTTGCTTTTGTAACGAAAGCAGGGTCTTTGGCGTGGAGCTTTATTCTCTTTGTGAGCTTTCCAAGCTTCATTGCTTTTGGCAGGAACCAGCTTTGAACTGCCTGCTTGTATACCATTCTTGACTCTGAGGCAGGGAAGTCAAAGACGCTTTTTTCAAAATGGCTGAGGATATCGGTGCAGAGAGCGGTATACTCTTTTCCTATGGCAAGAGTATCTTTGATCTTTTGCAGGGTGATATCATAGTGAGGTGCGCAGAGAAGTCCGTCAAGAAGTTCACCGTCAGCGGTGGAAGCTTTGTATATGTGTGAAAGCATTTTTACTGCTGTCTTGTCAAGGTCGCCGCTGTAGCTATAAGCCTGTGCGAGAGTTTGTGCGCACAGAGAGGAAGCGGTGGCTTTTTGGGCAAGGTCGGCGGCTTCGGTGTGGAACTTGTCACGCTGTTCCATAGAATATGATGTAATGCCGATATCTTTAAGTGGGAAGTTGGCAAAGTCGCCTGTTTCGGCTATGGCTATTGAATATCTATGCACAAGGTTGCTGAAGCGGTCGAGAGTTTCTTTTGCCAGGTTTGCGAAGATATCTTTTGAAACTGATATTTTGTCTTTTTCGGATATACTGCGCTCATAGGCTGATATAGCTTCATAAAGGGTCACACCACAGTTACGCTTTTCGTGAAGTGCGGTTATGGTATCGTTGAGCTGGGCTTTCTGAGCTTTGAGCCTTGCGGCTTCGGCTGAATACTCCTCGGGAGATTTTATTTTGCCCACTTCAAGGGCTTTGTCAAGCTCTGCAAGGACAGTGGTCTTGTTGGTTTTATTGGAGTGGAGTTCAAGGCAGAACGGGTCAAGCCCTAGGTTTGCAAGACGTTTCTGCACCACGTTGAGGGCTGCCATTTTTTCTGCAACGAACAGCACAGACTTGTCATTGTAGAGGGCATTTGCTATCATATTTGTGATAGTCTGAGATTTTCCTGTTCCCGGAGGGCCGTGGAGGACAAAGCTTTGTCCGCTTCCTGCTGCGGCAATGGCGGCAAGCTGTGAGGAGTCTGCACTCATTGGCACTGCCATGTTTTCAAGGTCAAGGTCGGAATCTATATTCTCAGGGGTTATGCTTATATCCTCGGGGGCATAGGTGAGAGAACCAGCCATAAGGCTGGACACAACCTTGTTTTGGCTTATCTCCTTTGAGCGGTTGCGAAGGTCGTTCCACATTACGAACTGGCTGAACGAGAACAGACCGATAAAGGCATATTCCTCAATATTCCAACGCTTTTTGCCCATAACCGCCTGACGGATAGTATTGAAAACAAGTGGCAGGTCAATGCCGTGTTCGTCAAGTGGGAGAGGGTCAAGACCTGTGATACTTATGCCGTGGTCTTGGCGGAGATATTCAAGAAGCGTGACGTTTATCTGAGTTTCTTCCTGTCTGCTCCTTATTATATAGCCCTTATTGCGTGTGTTGCGGACGATATCTATAGGGATAAGCACCAAAGGGGCATAGCGTGGCTTTTCGGAAAGGTCGCTTTCATACCAGTGGAGAAGTCCCAGAGCGAGGAAAAGGGTGTTGCTGCCGTTTTCCTCCATGCTTACTTTTGCGGAGCGGTAGAGGCTTTTAAGGGCGGAGTCAAGGTCGGCTTCATTAAGGAACGTTCTTATGCGGTTGTTTTTGAACTCGTTCTCGGCGATATTTGTCACAAGGTCCTTTTCGTTCTCGATAGCGAATATTTTTGCGTCACGAGTGGAAACTGTCCACTCGGTAGGTATTTCCATGATACGGAAGTCACTTCCGCTTGCAAGCTCGTCCTCAAGCTTTCCAAGGTCGGCAGTCATAAGCTGCATGGTGTTCTTTGTGACACGGAAGTTCAAAAGAGAATTTCGCAGGCTGAAATCAAGGAGCTTTCTTTCCCATATGCGCATTTTTGTGACAGGCTTATCGTTGCCCTCTGCCACTTTGCCAAGAAGCGAGCTGTTAAGCTCGGAGGGGGCGAGCATCTCTTTTGGCTTGTCGGATCCTTCGGCAAGCTGCATACCTGAATAGGTTTGCTCGGGACGCAGAGGGATAGGTCTTATGCCACTTCCACGGGTGCGGATAATGTCTATGACGCACTGAAATTCCATGTTGCTTATATGGTCTTTGCCGTGTTTCATGGCATGGTCGAAACGCTCGACATCGTGAACGTTGCTGTCAACAAAGTCTGTACACTCCACAAGGAGCATTTCTTCGGCATTTTCTGCAATGCGCTTTTCAATGGCGGAAACATCGTCAACGCAACAATCTGCGAAAGTTTCGTTTTCAAGCCAACAGCCGCAGAATGCGTGACCTGTCATGAAAAACAGCAGAGGGTGAAGTCCCACCGCTTCAAGGCAGGCGGCATAAAGCACCGCAAGGTCAAGACAAGTGCCCATTTTCTGCTCCAAGACCTTATGCGGCAGGCGTATCCTCTGACCTATGACCTCATAGCTTGCAGGGGGATCGTTGTAGACTATTTTCTGCTGGACAAGGGCGGCAAAAATTGCTGCCATTTGAAGCTTCACGTTGTTTGGGTTGTTGGTCTGATAGCCTGTGAAAGAGGGGTCGCCTTTCCACTTTTTCAGGAACGTGGAAGCTTCATGAATAACTGGGGAGAGCGCAGGGTGATTTGGCGTAACAAATGCGGCTATCATCTCAGGCATTATGTTCAAACCGCTCCACTGATCGCAGGCGAGAAGCTCTATAGTGTTCTGATAGGTGAAGATATTTTCATCATTTTGAAGCACCTCAATGGTGATATTGCCCACCATTTTTTCTGTAAGAGAGAAAAGAAGATCTGTGTTGGTAGATATCCTCACGGGGGATATTTCGGCAGAACTTTTTGCGGGGATAGAGCCGATATAATATGTAAATTCCTTTGCAAACTCAGGCTCAAAGGTTATTTTAAGGCTGATATTCTCAAGGGCTTCTTCTGAGTTGTTGTTTACTACCAGACTTCTTATGACAGGGACATAGTTTTGCTGCATGGCAAAGTTTATAGATGCGTTTATGTGTCCGCCGACAGTGACGATATTATCCACTTTTACCCCTCCGACAATAATTTTTTTAATAAGGAACACCGAACAAGAAGCGTGCGGTGCAGTCATATATACTCATTATAGCACAAATAAACACATTGTGCAATATTTTTCCTTAGGACAGGATATGCTATATAAAAAGTAAACCCATTGTTCATAGTATCTTTATTGAATAGGTGGGAGGGTTGTGCTATAATACACTTTGAAATTCAATAGAAAATTTGGAAAGGTGAAAACTATGGAAAGAATACTTGATTGGAACAAATATCTTGATACTGCGGCGAAAATGGTTT
>ENA-OYWE01000248-OYWE01000248.1-human-gut-metagenome-genome-assembly--contig:-NODE-248-length-15389-cov-11.602256_pt1 | contig 15389 bp, 10 predicted proteins | sample MGYA00244166_ERZ653389 | MGnify/ENA primary metagenome ERZ653389 (study PRJEB26926, sample SAMN06165040) | human gut metagenome | biome: ENVO:00009003; feature: ENVO:2100002; material: ENVO:00002003... | reverse complement strand
AACAACTGAAAAAGGTAATGGCGGAATGCGGAATAGAGAAGCAAATCTCCTACCATTGCGCCAGGCATCATCATTTATCCTACACGCTGAAAATAAGCAGTTTATAAGAATATGCTTTTTTTTAACAGGTAATGATTTGGCAACCGTTCTTCTTCAATATTCCGCTTTCCTTTGCGTTACCTCATTTTTTCCTTTGGCACCGGTTGGCTTCATAAACGCTTTTATACTAAGCCATTCAGCGCATTTTCATGCCTTTCATGCCGCTATTCCAGAAATTTTCTGTATCTTTATAAGCAGATGAGGAATAAAATCTTTGTCTATTTAATTGTTTAGTATGATTTGTTTTGACAAAAGTATTTCAGATCGAAAAGGTCGTTCGAGATTGTTCCCGAGGCTTTTTTTACTCGGCTTCCTGCTGTACGGGCTGAATGCTGCGGCTCAAGAGCCAGACAGTGTTCTATCCGCCAAAGCCAGCAAGAGTACTCGGCAGAAGACGAGTGTGCTCGCATCGGAGAAGCAGGATACGGTTGTCTTCCGATTTGCCCCGAAACGACGGATGTTTTGGGCGGATTATAAAGGAAATGCAGCCGCTATCAACTCACTGACTCAATCTATCCGACAACACAAGCTTTCAATCGAATCAGGAGATATGAAAGTGCGTATGCTGGGTTTTTGCTCCTCTTACGATTCTTTCAAGACAAACCTTGCAGCTGCGAAAAATCGAAGCAATCAGGTCAAGTCTTATTTTATCGTTCATGAGGGATTGAAAGAGGAGCATTTTCGGACGACGAATTCTACGCAACGGTGGCGAGGAATGACGGATGTGATAGCCGTGGCCTATGTGTTCCGTAGTGCGGGAAGTAATCAGATGCCTGAACCGGAGAGCGATGTTATGCCGGTTGATTCATTATCCGGGAGCGAAGCCGAACCGACATCGGAAAAGCCAGTTATTGAGTCTGCATGTAACCCTGTCTCCGAAATACCTGCGGAAATATCCGCAGAGCCGGAATCAGAATCGACACAGTCGGTCGTTGAGGCATTGGAGGGAATGATGTTCGACCCCGTACGTCCTCTTTATCGCTGGGCCATTAAAACCAATGTGGCATATTTGGCCGCTACGGTCGCCAACCTCGGCGTGGAGTACAGTTTCGGCGACCACTACTCGATCGATCTGCCGATCATCTACAGCCCCTACACCGTGGCACGCGACTACCGCCTGCGTTTTCTGGCTGTTCAGCCCGAATTCCGCTACTGGCTGAAAGCCCCGATGAAGGGTCATTTCTTCGGAGTGCATCTCAACATCGGCGCTTTCAATATCGCTGTGGACAACAAAAATCGCTACCAGTCGCCCGACGGCTTCTACGGCGTGGGGTTGAGCTACGGTTACGTGCTGCCCTTCGCCCGCCATTGGGCAGCGGAGTTCACCGTCGGCGCGGGATACGTCCATACGAAATACGATACTTATTATAATATACCAAACGGCGCCCGCTTCGAAAAGGGACGGGCTTACAACTACTGGGGCCTGACGAAGGTGGGCATCAATCTGTTGTATCGGTTCGGAAAATAAGGGAGGAGCGGAAGATGAAAAGAATAACAATATATATTGCCCATTTACTCGTTCTCGTATTGACGGGCTGTGACAAGACCGTACTGGAATTTCCGGAAAACGAAGGCGTCGATCCCACGCTGGTCAATGCGAATCTGTCTCTTGCGATAGACCCGAAAATAGAACCTTACGAGCAGACAGGACGCTCCGAAGGGGAGGTTATTGACGCGTATGACGTTCGCTGGATCGTCGAGGTATTCCGCGACGAGATCGGCGGCGAACTCGCGGAACGGCGTGTGCTCGGCTGCGAGCCGGCGGCGGACGGACACCACACGATCCACACCTCGCTGGCGCTACACGCTGCCCGCTACCACGTCGTAGCGTGGATGGACTACGTGGATAACGGTTCCGTGGACGACAAATACTATACGATTCCTTCGCTCTCGTCAATCAGCGTGCCCGCTGCCGGAAACTACATCGGTGACGAGGACCATAAGGATACCTACGTTGCCCGGCAGGAGATCGACCTCAAGGCCCATCGCGACCGCTGGAACGAAACTGTAGATGTGACTGTAACGCTCCAGCGCCCGATGGCCAAGATCGAGTTCATCGCTACCGACATCGACAAGTTTCTTGATGAGTTGGCCGCACGACACTCGGAGATAACCGGATCCGTGGCCGACGATCTGCTGTCCCAAACGCCAGACCTTTCGACGATACGGGTACAGGTGGACTACGCCGGGTACTTCCCATCGGGTTTCAACGCCTACACGAACAAGCCCAACGACGCCCGCACGGGGATGTGGTTCGAGTGTAACATGACGCCTCTGACGAACAAGGAGGCCCACTTGGCCAGCGATTACATCTTCGTCAATGGTTCGGAGTCGGCCGTGAAGGTCGATCTTACGATCCGCGACAGCGAAGGCAACCTGCTGAACCGCATCGAGGGCATCGACGTGCCCATCGTGCGGGGCAAACTGACGACTATACGCGACGAGTTCCTCACGCGCGACTACGCCCCCGGCATCGGCATAGACCCCGGTTTCGACGGCGACATCAATATTACGATCCCTGACTAAACTGACATCCGGATGAAAAAGATAGTTACCATATTATTATTCGCACTGACCGTCTTTGCCGGTTGCAGCAAGGACGAGAAACCCACGCCCGCCCCGACTATGCCCGTGAACGGTGTGATCTACCTGCACTCGGAAAGCGTGCTGAAGAACGAGCCTGCAGCCAAGGCGGCGACGCGCGGCGCAACGGCTGCAGAACAAACATTGACCTATACCTTCGAGGCCTGGACAAATGACACCAAGCCCCGATGCGTACTACATAAGATAGCAAACGGAACGCTTGACGAAGCAGCCATTGAGATCGCACTGGTGCCCGGCACGTACGACTTCCTCTTCTGGGCCGATTACGGCAAGGGAACCTATACGACCGACAACCTGCGGCAAGTGTCGCTTACCCGGACGCCCTATACGCCCGGCAGTGGGCGCGACGCTTTCGCTTTCGCCCTACCCGGTGTACAGTGGAACGGCGGCAACGGCGTATCGGCCACGTTGAAACGCCCGCTGGCAAAGTTGGCGATGCAGAACACGGCCGCATTCGGCACGGGCGGGCAAGAGGTGTCGGTTACATACACGAACGTACCGACACAATACGACGTATTGACAGAAACGACATCCGCTCCGCAAACTCTGACACTCGCGTTCCCGGCAACGACTGCCGGGTCAAACTCGGTCGGCGAAGATTTCCTCTTCGTGCCGTATGCGGGGCAATCCATCGGCCTGTCGATCACGGTGGGCAATGTGACCAAAGGACTCGACATGCTGCAACTGCAGCAGAACTACACGACCCACGTAACGGCCACATTCGAATAACAGATAACGAATGATAAATTACCACAGACAAGAAAACCCATAAAATTCAACATATTATGAAGAAATTATTCCTATTGGCGGTGGGCCTTGCGATGACCCTTACCGCGTGTCAGAAGGATGAAGGGCTCGTTTCCGACGTAGCAACGACATCCTCGTTTACGGTAACGATTCCGCAGAGCGGAGTACAAACCCGTGCCGTGACCGATGCTTTCGGCACCGGCACCTCGGTCAACCGCTGTATTCTGGAAATCTACCACGGCGACAAGTTGTACGATCGCATCGAAAAGGGCGTGAGCGGCAAGACGGTTACGTTCGATAACCTGCGGCTCGTATCGTCGCAAACCTACGACTTCGTCTTCTGGGCCGACTGCGCCGAGGGCAGCGAAGGCAACTTTACGGACAAGGTCTACAATACGGCGAATTTGAAGTCGATCACGGAAATCGGGCCGTTCGTGGGCAACAGCGACGAGCGCGACGCGTTTTTCGCCAAAGAGAGTTTCAAAGTTACCGGTTCTTTCACGAAACCGGTAACCCTGAAGCGTCCTTTCGGTCTGCTGGTGGTAAAGACCAACGACCTGAACGAAATCAAAGACGAGGCGCTGAAGCCCACGGGCTACAGTGTCGCTTTCAAGGGACTGCCCACGACGTTCAACGCCCTGACGGGCGAAGTGAGCGGATCGGCCGACGTGACCTATACGGCAGGTGAGTTGGCCAAGGCCGACGGTACGATCTCGATGGACTTCCTCTGGGCCACGGAATCCGAGGCCGCGCTTTCCGACTTCACGATGACGTTCCTCAACGGCACGACTGAAATTTCGACCAACGGCGACTTCAAGAATATTCCGATCCGCCGCAACTACCGCACCAACGTATCCGGTAACCTGCTGACCAAACAGGGTACGTTCAACGTGACGATTGATCCGGAGTTCTACAAGCCCGACATCAACGACTATCCCGAACTGCGTGCCGCACTGGCCAACGGCGGCAGCGTCACCCTGTCGGACAATATGACGGTCAAGGAGCCTCTGGTTGTGGAAAACGGCAAGACGGTCGAGATCGATCTGAATGGGCATACGATTACGAACGAAACTGATGTGTGGGCAGGAAACGATTGGTCGCTGTTCTCCGTTCGCGGAGGAACACTTACCATCAAGAACGGTACGGTAAAGGCCAAGGATAACGATTGCTACGCGTGCGACGTGCAGTATGGAGGAACCCTGATCATCGAAGACGGTACTTTCGTCGGAAATATTTCGGCGGTTTATGTACACGAAGGCAAGGCCGAAATCAAAGGCGGTACGTTTAGCATTGTCCAGACCGAGACGGAGGGAGACCCCTACCGCTTCCTGCTCAATTGTTATGACTCCAACCGTCAGGCTGGCAAGGCATCCATCGTAGTGACGGGCGGTACTTTCGAGAATTTCAATCCCGCCGACAATGCGGCCGAAGGAGCCGGTACAAACTTTGTGGACGAGGGTTACAAAGCAGTCAAAATTGCAGAGACCCCAGCGCCGAACGGCACGTTCCAGGTTGTTAAAAATGCAAAAGTGGATAATGCGGATGAACTGATCGGAGCTTTGGCAGATCCCGAAATAGCCAATATCGAGGTTGCTTCCGATATCGACCTTGCGGCGAAGAGCTCCGAAGAACTTACTTTCGAAGAGCATAAGACCATCGACATCAAGGAAGGTATGACCCTCCAGCTTGGCAGTGCGAATTTCCTGACTGCCGAAAAGGGTCTTACGCTGACCGGCAAAGGTACGCTCGACAACAGTGCGGCAGCTTCTACGGCCGTAGTTGCCGCTGCTTCCGATGTACACGAACATAAATCGTTGATTCATGTTACGGGAGGCGATCTGCTGATCGACGGTGTCACACTAATCAACGACCCCGAATACCATTGGCACGGAAGTTCCTACAACACTGCAGCGATCGCCTATTGGAACGATGCGAACGTAACTATCCGAAATGCCCGGGTTATCTCAGGTGAGTTCACCCTCTGCGGTATGGGGCGTAACGGTGCGAATACCGCGACTGTTACCTTGATTGACAGCTATTTCGAGTCCACTTCTTCGAATTTGGATAATAAACAGCACTGGGCATACGCGATGCGTCTGTTCGGCTCCGAGGTATTGATCGAGAATTGCGAGGTCAAGGGTATTCAGGGCGCTGTTTCAATCGAAGAGAATGCCAAGGCCGAGATTCGCAGCGGCAAGTTCTATACGGTCAATACCTCTGGACAGCAGGATGCCTTTTACGCGCTATATGTAAGCAGCAGCGCCGAAGTCACGATCACGGGCGGAGAATTTTCCGCTCCCAACGTCAGGACGGGATTGCAGATCGAAGGTACCAGTGCGGTCGTATCAGGCGACAATGACACCGGACGGCCGAGCGGAAGTGTGATTCTCAAAGGCGGCAAATTCAGCGGCAAGGCTTACAATCACGTAACCAATACCGTTTATGCTCCGGCTGCCGGATATCAATGGCAAGCAATAACAGACGGCGACAATTTGAAATGGGCTGTTGTCCCTGCCACCCGATAGCTGATCTCAGATATAAAACGAACGAAAGGTGTCGGAACGCCTTTCGATAAAACATAAACAATCCGCAGGAGCCTGACCGCTCCTGCGGGTACAAAGGAACACGAAACGAGTTCTATTAATAACATTTTTTTACAAACCACTGAGTTTCAACTTCTCCGGGGCTTCTTCGGGGCTTCTTCGGGGGGGGGTCTCTAAAAACCAATCAGTTATGAGAAAATTATTCCTATTGGCGGCGGGCCTTGCGATGACCCTGACCGCATGTCAGAAGGACGAGGTCTCTCCATCCGCAGGAGCGACCTCTCAGACGATTACCGTCTCTATTCCGCAAGGAGTACAGACCCGTGCCGCAGCGGCGGATTTCGGCGACGGCTCGCAGATCGACCGCTGCTTGCTCCAGATCTACCGGAACGGCCAGCCCTACGGGGAGCAGCAGACCGCAACGGTAACGGGCAACACCGCAACGTTCAACCTGCGGCTGGTGGCTCAGCAGAAGTATGACTTCGTATTCTGGGCCGACTGCTCGGAGGCCGGCTACGAGACCGATGACCTGAGCGCAATCACGCTGGGATCGGATGCAGACTACACCGGCAACGACGACAAGTTCGACGCCTTCTTCCTCTGCAAGAAAGACTACACGGTTACCGAGTCCTTCTCGGAGACGTTCACGCTCCGCCGTCCCTTCGGCCAGCTGAACGTGAAGACGCTCGACCTCGCAGCGATTCCCGACAACGCGGCCGACCTGAAACCCGCGAAGGTGAAAGTGAATTTCACGTCTCTTCCGAACACGTTCAACGCACTGACGGGCGAGGAAAGCGGCGAGGCTGCCGTGGAATACACGGCCGACGTGCTCAACGCCACCGGCGAGCTGACGGTGGACTACATCTGGGCGCCTGTCGAACAGGCTACGCTGGCCGACTTCAAGATGACGTTCCTCGATGCAGCAGGTAAAGAGATCTCGGCCAACAGCGATTTCAAGAGCATTCCCATCCGCCGCAACTACCGCACCATGGTATCGGGTAATCTGCTGACCAAGCAAGGCGATATCACCGTCGAGATCGATCCGAATTTCTACAAACCCGACATCACAGTTGTCACCACGGCGGAGGAACTGCATGCAGCGTTCGCCAACGGCGGCAGCGTCACCCTGTCGGAAGACGTGACGGTCGAAGCCCCGCTGGTCGTGGAAACCGGCAAGACAGTCGAGATCGACCTGAACGGCAAGGACATCATCAACACGACCTCGCTTCCTGATACAGATCCACGCTATGGCAACACCACCGTATTCGAAGTGAAAGGCGGCGCTACCCTGAATATCAAAGGCGACGGCAACATTAAGGCTATCGGAACCAAGCCCAACGAAGACGGCTACCGCATGGCCGTATATGCTTACGGCGATGCGAAGGTGAACATCTACGGCGGTAATTTTGTCAACGATCAGGACTATAATGACCATAATGCACAGCTCGACCTTATCTACGCGGATCAGCAGGCCGTTATCAACATCTACGGCGGTACGTTCGAGTCGAAGAGCGCCAACAACCGCGGTTATTGGGTGCTGAACCTGAAAGACGGCTCGGGTGCCGCCATCAACGTATACGGCGGTACGTTCATCAATTACGATCCGTCGAGTTCGATGACGGAAAATCCGGTGAAAAACTTCGTTGCGGAGGGCTACACGGCGATCAAGACCTCTGCCGAACCGGCTCCTAACGGAACTTACACGGTGGTGAAGGGTACGGAGGTAGCAGCGCCTGCGGATCTGGAATCAGCCTTGAAAAGCGGCGATATCGCCATCGTTTCGCGCAGTATGACTATCGATGATTCTCCCTATATCTCCTCGGTCGCTTCCGCCACCTTGTCTCTGAAAGAGGGTGCGGTATTGACAGCGCAGGAAGGCTCCGAATTGCAACAGTGCATCCAAGTGAGCAAATCGTGCAAAAAGATGGTTATTAGCGGAAAAGGCTTCATCGTCGGACCGAAAAACAGTACAGCCACAAACGTTGCAGGCATCTATAGCGGTTGCCCCGATCTGGTTATCGACGGCACCATTACCGTTGACGGCAGCAGCGGCAGCAAAGGGACCAATGCAGCGATCCGTATTGCGGAGGGCACTACGACGATCAAGGACGGATACTTCACCGTCGGTACGGATGCTTCCGGAATTGCCAACTCGTGTATTTTGGTAGCAACGGCACGCCCCTCTCAAAAAGCTCACCTGAAGATTTATGGCGGTGTATTCGAAACGAAGGGCAATCCCATCAACGGTTGGTATCCGGTCATCAACATTCAGGATGCCGACCGGAAAGCCGGCCGTGCCACGGTTGAAATTTACGGAGGAATCTTCATTAACTACAACCCCGCAACGGGCGACAACACGGGCGAAGCGGACGATACGTTTGTCGCTCCGGGCTACAAGTCGGTAGAAACGACCTACAACGGACAGCAGGCTTGGCAAGTAATACCCGAATAGTCTTAACCGGGACATAGCGTCGGAATATTTTTCGCGCAGAATAAGTAAAGGGACTGTATAACGAGTTTATACGGCCCCTTTTGTTAATGGCTTGAAGTCGGTCCGGAATCCGGAAACTCGGCCGACTCCGTAGCGACGTACCGGCACGGACCGACGGGCTTGCCATGGTGCGCAATCTCCTCCTCGCGACTCGCCTTGCGGTGGGCCTTGAAGTAGTCCTGCTGTGTGAATAGGATTGCAGCGAAAAGAGAAATACATAGTAGATTTGCTTCCTCTTATGCTGTATATTTTGTATTTAGTTAGATGATAGAAATCGTTGAAAATTCAGTTTAGTTTACTCTATTAGCCTATATGTAGGCAAAACCAAAGTAAACTAAATTTAGGTAAGCATATTTGCCTTTCCATATGCCTATGATTTGGTAGAAGTACTTACCTTTGCATAGTGCAAAAAGTTTCAATGAACGTATAATCTTAAAATGTACATTTGCCTATTTTCTCTTTTAACTGCAAAATTCGCTATAGATCACCAATCGATATTCTTGATGAGAGAGGTCAGTAGCGGGGAAAGTAGCTTTAAGAAACACTTTGTGTGCAACCAAGTGCAAGGGATGAAATCAAGTGTAAAGTAAAAACCAAAGAATCTCCTAAAATACCGATTTTGTTTCTATTCTGGTTCTTTTGCAAGGCGTTATAATTGTTATCTTATTAATATACAGCAGAATAAACAAAATAGCATTTACCAGATTTCGAACCAAGGCTGAAACTAATACACTTTCATCAAAAATATGTCATCGAATACTCGATGTTACAAAGATAACTATTATTTGAAAATTAGTGGTAACATCTTTATAATTTTTATATTTAATACGCTATAAATTAAATTACTCCATTCTCCCTCGCAACATTTCGCGAAGTCCGCACGAAATTCCGCATCGTCTTATCTCAAACCGAGCGTCCCTGCCAGCCGAAGGGCCAGCTCCGTATTGTCCAGTACGCCGTTAATCCGTTCGGCGCCTGTCCCGTACAGATAGACGGGCACCATCGCCGCCGTATGTCCGCCGGTGCTGAAACGGTACTCGATCCCGGCCTCCTCGTGCTCGAAATCGACATCGGCCGAAGGAATCGAAAGACCGCCCGTTTCGTGATCGGCCGTAACGACCACGAGCGTCCCAGGATGCCGGTCGGCGAAATCCATCGCAGCGGCAACCGCCCGGTCGAAATCACGCATCTCCGCCAGGACGCCTTCGGCATCGTTATCGTGAGCCCGCAGATCAATCTGGGATCCTTCGACCATCAGAATAAAGCCCCGGTCGCGCTCGCCGGCTTCTCGCGACAGAATCTCCAGCGCCTTGCGGATCGCCCGCTCCAGATAATCGCCCCGCCCCTCCGACATTTTCGGCAGGTGACCGTCGGCAAAGAATCCCATCACAGGTCCCCGGCTCAAGGTATCGAGCTGCGAGGGATCGGTCAGCACCCGGAAACCGCGATCCCGAAGGCGCTCGATGCCCGGTACACCGTCCTCCCGCTCCGACGTTTCGGCATACTTCAATCCGCCGCCGAAGGCCACCGTCAAGTCGCTTCCGGCCAGTTGATCGGAGATTCGCTGATACTGTCGCCGATAAGGCACATGGGCATAGAAAGCGCCGGGCGTAGCGTGTTGCAGAGTACTGGTAACGACGACTCCGGTCGGCATCCCGGCTCGGATCGCATCCGCCATAATCGACTCCGCAGCCGTCGAATCGGGCAGCACACCGAGCATACCGTTGCCGGTCTTATGTCCCGTCGCCAGCGCCGTACCGGCCGCTGCGGAGTCCGTCACCCGGTTGTTGGCTGAATAAGTAGTAATCAATGCGATGTTCTGCGCCCGGTCGAAAGCGGTCGTACCGTATCCCTCCTCGAGCATCAACATCGACACGTGACTCAATCCCATACCGTCCCCGATCAGATAGATCAGGTTCCGAACCGGCAACGTGTCGGCTGCGGGAACGATTTGCGACGGTCGAAGGTTCAGTTTACGGGCGACCTCCCCGCCTCCTATCCCGACGGCATAGGCCGCCGACAACAGGACGAGCATGGTAATTACAATTTTTTTCATAACAAATAATATATATTCTTTTGATGCCACTTTTCAAATTTACGCATTTCCGACACGCCGTTTCGAACTTTCTTTGTATTTTAGCAAAAATTTAACCTGATTATATAGCTCGATTACCGACCTGCTCCGGCTCGAAACCGACCGACATGCTTCGACGAAAAGTCGAAACTCTTCCCGGGAAGAAGGTCAGAACGAAACGACACCCCGCAGGATCGAGGGCTGCCTGCCGAGATCAACAAAAAACGGTCGTGGTACTCGAAATATATAACAGCCTAATTCAATACCAGCCATGGATGTTAAAATCGCTTCGGACTGGAAAGAGATTCTTTCCGAAGAGTTCGAAAAACCCTATTTCCGAGAACTCACCGACTTCGTACGGCAAGAATACGCTTCCCGCCGGATATTCCCCAGAGGAAGCAACATTTTTCGTGCCTTCGACAAATGCCCGTTCGACAAACTCAAAGTGGTAATCATCGGACAGGACCCCTATCACGGCGAAGGACAGGCCAACGGACTCTGTTTCTCCGTGGCGGACGGCGTGCCGTTCCCACCCTCGCTGCAGAACATCTTCCAGGAAGTAGCCGACGACACCGGCTCGCCGATTCCCACGAGCGGCAACCTCGACCGCTGGGCCGAACAGGGCGTGCTGCTACTCAATGCCGTGCTGACGGTCCGGGCGCACGAAGCGGCCTCCCACGCAGGACACGGCTGGGAAACTTTCACCGATGCGGTCGTGCGGGCCATCGCACAGCGCAAGCAAGGCATCGTTTACATGCTGTGGGGAAGTTACGCCCAGCGCAAAGGCGCCATCGCCGATCCCCAGCGCAACTGCATCCTCAAAGCCGTCCATCCCTCCCCGCTGTCGGCCTACCGGGGATTTTTCGGCAGCAAACACTTTTCCCGGGCCAACGAATATCTGCAAAGCATCGGAAAGGCACCGATTTTGTGGTAAGCATAATAACTTCTAAAACCTGATTATACGCGTTAGAGTACCTCTCTGAAAGCACAGCGACCCAAGCCCTCTCCGAGAAGAGGATTTAGAAAGGGCTGCATTGCAAATGCGGGCACAGGCCGCGAATAGCGCCCCTCGAATTCAATGCTGCGACCGTCGGATAAGGATACATTGCAAAATATAATCGCCACCATAAAAATATGCTGCAACCACTTAAGATTACTCTCGTCATCTGTTACACGGTCCTGGCACTATCCGTAGCGGGGGTCCTGCTATCGGGCATATTGGGACGGCTCGAATGGCTGGCTCTTTGCGCCGTCTGTGCTCTCGCGTTGCTGTCCATCACCCTGGTCTTGGGTAAAAACCTGCGCATCCAGCGTATGATGACCGAAGACGAATATTCCGACGACAGGTAATCGCCCCGCACCGACTGTCACCGGCGACAATTGCAAAACAAAGTTCGGAAATGGAATAAAAAAGCCGGAACTTTTAGAAGTTCCGGCTTTATCATAAACGGGGTTCTCTACCCCAGATAAGATTTCAGCAACTTGCTGCGGGAGGAGTGACGCAGGCGACGGATTGCCTTCTCCTTGATCTGGCGTACACGTTCGCGCGTCAGGTCGAATTTTTCGCCGATCTCTTCGAGCGTCATTTCCGAACAGCCGATGCCGAAGAAATATTTGATGATATCCCGCTCGCGTTCGGTCAGCGTTTCCAAGGCACGATCCACCTCGGTCGAGAGCGACTCGTTAATCAACCCTCTGTCGGCATTGGGCGAATCGGGGTTCACCAGCACATCGAGCAGGCTGTTGTCCTCGCCGTCGGCAAAAGGCGCATCCACCGAAACATGGCGGCCGGCGACACGCAGCGTATCGGTCACCTTCTCCTTGGGAAGCTCCAACTCATTCGCCAACTCCTCGGGCGAAGGGGTGCGCTCGTGCTCCTGCTCGAAACGGGCGAAAGCCTTGTTGATCTTATTGAGCGAGCCCACCTGATTGAGCGGCAGGCGCACGATACGCGACTGCTCGGCCAGAGCTTGCAGGATCGACTGACGAATCCACCACACGGCATACGAAATAAACTTGAAACCCCGGGTTTCGTCGAACTTCTCCGCAGCCTTGATAAGACCGAGGTTTCCCTCGTTAATCAAGTCGGGCAGACTGAGGCCTTGATTCTGATACTGCTTGGCCACCGACACGACGAAACGCAGATTGGCTTTGGTGAGCTTCTCCAATGCCTCCTGGTCACCCTTCTTGATTCGCTGGGCAAGTTCCACCTCCTCCTCAACCGTAATGAGCTCCTCCTTGCCGATTTCCTGCAGGTACTTGTCCAAAGACGCGCTCTCACGGTTGGTGATGGACTTCGTAATTTTTAACTGACGCATATTTAATTTTATAAGAATATTCTTAAACTACGGCAATAAAAAACGGTAAAACATACCCGGCTTTCCTGGCGCTTCCCTATTCGACAAGCACATAGCTCGCCGAACGTCCGTCGGGATATACTCCGTCGATGCTGCGAACCTTATCGGTCATCCGCTGCATATCGGAGAGCGAACGCACGGACTTGTCGTTGATGTGGGTAATCACGAATCCCGGTCTTACCCGTGCCTTCGACAGAATACCGTTCGCCTTGATTGCCAGCACTTCCACACCGCCTCTGATCTCCAGTCGGCGACACAGACGTTCATCGGCCGTGGCGAACTTTCCACCCAAAACTTCCATCACATCGACGTCGTCCCGCGTGAGGAGTTCCGTCTTACCTGCTTTATTACGCAAGGTCACCTCGATTTGTTTCATCGAACCCGACCTTTTTATCATTAATTTTACCTTGTCGTTGGGACGGTGCTTGCCGATCTGCTCCTGAAGCGTCGCAGCCTCGTTCAACTCCACGCCATCGACCGAAAGAATTACATCTCCCTTGCGGATACCGGCCTGCGAGGCAGCGCCCCCTTCGGACACACTGGCGACATAAACGCCGCCCAACTCCTCGATACCCGTTTCCTCGCCCATCTGATCGATGAAATTCTGATCTATGGGGCGGAATGCCAGACCCAACAGAGCCCGCTGCACGACGCCGTACTCCTTGAGATCCACGACCACCTTGCGGACGATCGTTTCGGGGACCGCGAACGAATAACCGACATAGCTACCCGTCATCGTCTTGATTACGGTATTGATACCGACCAGTTCGCCGCGCGTATTGACCAACGCACCGCCCGAATTACCGGGATTGACGGCCGCATCCGTCTGGATAAACGACTCGATGCGGAATTCGCTCGGAATGACATCCAACTGACGCGCTTTGGCACTCACGATACCGGCCGTAATGGTCGATTGCAGGTTATAGGGCGATCCGATGGCCAGCACCCATTCGCCCAACCGGAGCGAATCCGAACTGCCGAAAGGCAACGTAGGCAGGTCCTCGGCCTCGATCTTCACCAGCGCCACATCCGTCGTGGGGTCGGTACCGATCACCTTGGCGTCGAACGTGCGGCCGTCGCTCAGCTTCACGCGAAGGCGCGTAGCCTCGTCCACCACATGGTTGTTGGTCACGATGTAACCGTCTGCGGAAATAATCACGCCGGATCCTCCGCCCCGACGCTCCTGTGTCGAAGGGCCGCGCCGGCCCTGCTGGGGAATACCGAAAAATTCGAAAAACGGATCGTACTGCCGCTCGGGAACTTCGATCTCCTGAACCACCTCGATATTCACGACGGCCTTGACAGCATTCTCGGCAGCATACGTAAGATCCGGATACTGCTCGGCCTGATACGAAGTGAAATGGGTTCCCGCCTGAGAAAAGGGGTCGTCAGACACTGCCCCGCTTTGCGGCGTAACAACATGCGTGCCGTTCTTTTCGGCCGGCGATAAAATACTCCAGGCGACGACACCGCCGGATGCGGCGCCTGCGGCAATCATACCTAATAATAACAATGCCTTTTTCATAATCCAATATTGAAATAATTTAACTGGTTTTATTACGGAGGCAATTTTATTCCATAGGCTGTTTCTGTTTGAGCGTTTCTATTTAGTTACAGAACGCCCAGAAAAGACGATTATTGTGTTTCCTGCTTTTAGACGTGTCGCGAAGCGAAAACTCCGCCGTCGGCACACAGAATAATTCACCCGAGCCCAAATCCTGAATCTGCCGACCTTGAACGTAACCCGATAGATACCAAGGCCCTATAAGACGGCACCTATTTTTCGTAAGATAATATGGGGAATAAGTTTTTATTCCCCGTTTTTTATGTTTACCTTTGCAGTCCTCGCCGATCGGCGGGGAATGTGGAAAGATTTGACTGATTGCAAACCACAATAAAAAATAGCTAAAACAGCTTTTTTATTCCAGCAGCCAATTTTTCCCCATTTTATACGTTTAACTTCCAAAATAAATGTAAAATGGGATTTTTATTTACGTCGGAGTCCGTGTCCGAAGGACACCCCGACAAAGTTTCGGATCAGATTTCCGATGCCATTCTCGACGAATTCCTTCGTCACGACTCCAACTCCAAAGTAGCCTGCGAAACGCTCTGCACCACCGGTCTGGTCGTCGTCGCGGGCGAAGTGCGTTCGAGCGCCTACGTCGATATCCAGCACGTAACACGCCGCGTAATCAACCGTATCGGTTATACCAAAAGCGAATATCAGTTCGACGGTAATTCCTGCGGCGTGCTCTCCGCGATCCACGAACAGTCTCCGGACATCAACCAGGGTGTCGTACGCGAGGCCGAAGAAGAACAAGGCGCGGGCGATCAGGGCATCATGTTCGGCTATGCGTGCAACGAAACGCGCGAATACATGCCTGCGACGCTCATCCTCTCGCACGTCATTCTCAAGGAACTGGCCGTCATCCGCCGCGAAGGGCAGGTGATGACCTACCTGCGTCCCGACGCCA
>ENA-OYWE01000244-OYWE01000244.1-human-gut-metagenome-genome-assembly--contig:-NODE-244-length-15465-cov-5.150292_pt1 | contig 15465 bp, 9 predicted proteins | sample MGYA00244166_ERZ653389 | MGnify/ENA primary metagenome ERZ653389 (study PRJEB26926, sample SAMN06165040) | human gut metagenome | biome: ENVO:00009003; feature: ENVO:2100002; material: ENVO:00002003... | reverse complement strand
GTGCTATTGACAGACTCTATGTTGAGGTCGACCGGGCATACAGAGAAGGAGCAAATATAATTATTCTGTCTGACAGAGGTGTGGATGAGAATCATGTGGCAATTCCTTCTTTGCTTGCAGTATCGGCGTTGCAAAAGCATTTGGTTCGTACCAAAAAGAGAACCAGTGTAGCATTGATTATCGAATCGGCAGAACCAAGAGAAGTACATGATTTTGCAACTCTTTTAGGATATGGTGCCTGTGCAGTCAATCCGTATTTAGCATTAGAATCCATTAAGGAGCTGATTGATAATGGAATGCTTGATAAAGATTATTATGCAGCAGTGGATGATTATAATAGTGGAATTTTACATGGAATTGTAAAAATTGCATCTAAGATGGGTATTTCGACGATACAGTCATATCAGGGTTCGCAAATTTTTGAAGCATTGGGCATTGATGGCGATGTAGTGAATAAGTATTTTACCAACACCGTATGTAGAATTGGTGGTATTACCTTAGAGGACATTGAAAAGGAAAGTGACAGGCTTCATTCGAAGGCATTTGATCCGCTGGGACTGGCTACGGATTTAACTTTAGATAGTCCGGGACAGCACAAGTCCAGAGGAGGGGCAGAAGAACATTTATACAGTCCGGCTACTATACACATGCTGCAGCAGTCAACCATGCGTGGCGATTATCATATGTTTAAGCAGTATACGGACATGATTGACAATGAGGACAGCGTAAGAAATATTCGTGGACTATTAGATTTTAAATATTCTGAAAATCCTCTTCCTTTGGACGAAGTAGAAAGTGTAGACAGTATTGTTACAAGGTTTAAGACAGGTGCTATGTCCTATGGTTCCATTTCCAAAGAAGCACATGAAACACTGGCGATTGCGATGAACAGAATACATGGAAAATCCAATAGCGGCGAAGGTGGAGAGGAGCCTGACCGAATGGTAACAGCCGGAAAAAGTGTGGATAAATGTTCTGCAATTAAGCAGGTGGCTTCAGGGCGTTTTGGTGTTACCAGCAGATATTTGGTAAGTGCAAAAGAAATACAAATAAAGATGGCACAAGGTGCGAAACCGGGTGAGGGCGGACATTTGCCTGCCGGAAAAGTTTATCCTTGGATTGCAAAAACAAGACATTCTACACCCGGAGTAGGGCTTATTTCACCACCGCCACATCACGATATTTATTCTATTGAAGACTTGGCACAGCTTATTTATGACTTAAAAAATTCAAATAAAGATGCGAGAATTAGTGTAAAACTGGTATCGGAATCAGGAGTTGGAACGGTAGCGGCAGGTGTTGCAAAAGCAGGGGCACAGGTGGTTCTTATTTCGGGATATGACGGTGGTACCGGTGCTGCGCCAAAAAGCTCTATTCATAATGCCGGATTACCTTGGGAGCTGGGATTGGCAGAAACACATCAGACACTAATTCAGAATGGGCTTAGAAATAAAGTACGTATAGAGACAGATGGTAAACTGATGACGGGACGTGATGTCGCAATTTCAGCTATGTTGGGAGCTGAGGAGTTTGGATTTGCAACAGCACCTCTTGTGACTATGGGGTGTGTTATGATGCGTGTCTGCAATTTGGATACATGTCCTGTTGGAGTGGCAACGCAAAATCCGGAACTTAGAAAGAGATTTAGAGGTAAACCGGAATATGTAATAAATTTCATGAGATTTATTGCACAAGAACTTAGGGAATATATGGCTAATTTAGGTGTGCATTCTGTAGATGAATTGGTAGGACGTAGCGATCTGTTGAAATGCAAAGAAACGCTTCCGGAGGGAACTCCAAGACTTGATTTATCAAAAATTATTGGTAATCCGTATGCTCATGAGCGTGTGACCTTTGATAAGAAACAGGTGTATGATTTTGAACTTTCCAAGACGTTGGATGAAAAGGTGCTGCTTAAAGAACTAAAGGGAAGTCTTGACAAAGGAGAACCAAAGACTATTGAAGTCAGCGTAACAAATACAGACAGAGCTTTCGGTACAATTTTAGGCGCTGAGATTACAAAGCGTTTTTACAATACATTGAAGGAAGATACCATAAAGATAGTTTGCAATGGCAGCGGTGGACAAAGCTTTGGCGCATTCATTCCAAAGGGGCTCACACTGGAACTTATCGGTGACTCCAATGATTATTTTGGAAAGGGACTTTCGGGAGGAAAGCTGATTGTATGTCCACCTAAGGACAGTAAATTCATTCCTGCTGAAAATATCATTATAGGAAATGTGGCTCTTTATGGAGCAACCAGCGGAAAAGCCTTTATTGGTGGAATTGCGGGAGAACGCTTTTGTGTTCGTAATTCAGGTGCAGTAGCAGTTGTAGAAGGAGTCGGTGATCATGGATGTGAATACATGACAGGAGGGCGTGTTGTCGTGCTTGGAAATACCGGTAAGAATTTTGCAGCTGGTATGAGTGGTGGAGTTGCTTATGTGCTGGATGAAAATAATGATCTTTATATGCGTGTAAATAAAGAGATGATTTCAATTAGCGAAGTAACAGAAAAAGGAGATATGGCAGAGCTCAAAAATATGATTTCTGAGCACTCAGTTGCAACAAATTCAGCAAAGGGTAAAGAAATATTAGCACATTTTGAAGAATATTTGCCGAAGTTTAAGAAAATTATTCCTCATGATTATGAAAAGATGCAAAAATGCATTCTTTCACTGGAGGAAAAGGGATTAAGTCCAGAAGAAGCTCAGATAGAGGCATTTTATTCGATTGTACACTCATAAGCAGATTGGAGGTAAGAAAATGGGTAAACCAACAGGATTTTTAGAATATGAAAGAATAGTATCCAAGGCAGAAGATGTGGACAAAAGAGTAAAGCACTTTAATGAGTTTCATGAATATATGCCAAGAAAAGAGCAACAAAAGCAGGGTGCAAGGTGTATGGACTGCGGTGTACCATTTTGTCAGGCTGGAATAATGATAGCAGGGATGACATCCGGGTGTCCGTTACATAATCTTGTGCCTGAATGGAACGATTTAGTATATACGGGAAACTGGGAAAATGCATATACCAGACTGAAGAAGACAAATAATTTCCCGGAATTTACTTCGAGAGTATGTCCGGCTCTGTGTGAAAATGCCTGTACATGCGGGCTTTATGGAAAGCCGGTATCTACAAAGGAAAATGAATATGCTATTATTGAGTATGCTTATGAGAAAGGACTGGCAGGTCCAAATCCACCCAAGGTGCGTACAGGTAAAACGGTTGCTGTTGTTGGAAGTGGGCCATCCGGACTTGCTGTAGCTGATCAGTTAAACAAGCGTGGACACACAGTTAGCGTGTTTGAACGCAGCGACAGAGTCGGCGGTCTGCTTATGTATGGCATTCCTAATATGAAACTTGAAAAGCATATTATTGACCGAAAGGTTAAGATTATGGAGGAAGAAGGAATCACATTTGTTACCAATGTGGATGTGGGTAAGGATGTGAATGCAGAGAAACTGCTTGATGCGTTTGACAGGATAGTTGTTTGTTGTGGAGCCTCCAATCCGAGAGATATCAATGTGGCCGGCAGGGATGCAAAGGGTATTTATTTTGCTGTGGACTTTTTGAAGGGAGTAACCAAGAGCCTGCTGGATAGTGGTTTAAATGATAAAACATATGTATCGGTAAAGGATAAGGCTGTTGTTATTATTGGTGGAGGTGATACGGGTAATGACTGTGTCGGAACTTCAATCCGTCTGGGCGCAAAGTCTGTTACACAGATAGAGATGATGCCGAAAGCACCTAAACAAAGAAGTGAAACAAATCCTTGGCCGGAATGGCCTAAGGTTTGCAAAACAGATTATGGTCAGGAGGAAGCTATTTGTCTGTTTGGACATGATCCGCGCATTTATGAGTCTACAGTAAAAGAATTTGTTAAGGATGAGAAGGGAAATCTGTCAGCTGTTAAGGTTGTTAAGCTTACATGGCAAAAAGATTCTGCCACCGGCCGTATGGTTATGAAAGAAGTGCCGGGAAGTGAACAAACAATAGAAGCACAGATTATACTGATTGCTGCGGGTTTTTTGGGTTCTCAGAAGTATATAGCAGATGCATTTGGCTTTGAATTAGATGAAAGAAGTAATGTTAAGACTTCGCAGGGAAGCTATAAGACATCCGTGGAAAGGATATATACTGCCGGAGATATGAATATCGGACAATCACTCGTAGTTAAGGCCATTAACCAAGGCAGAGAATGTGCAAAAGAAGTAGATTTTAGCCTCATGGGATATAATTAAAATTAAATCTTAACAAAAAAATTGAAAAAAAATATTGACAATGATTTTTGTTAGGTGTATTATCAACAGCGTAAAGGCAATGGCGTCTTTAAGAATTTATTCGTAAAGACGCCATTGCCTTTTTTGTTGTTAAAATAAAAACTTGATAATCAAGGGAGGAAAAAGCCTCCCCAAAAAGAAGGAGAATTTGATATGTCATATGTTGATGAAGTATTAGAAGTTGTGAAACGAAAAAATGGAGACCAACCTGAGTTTATTCAAGCGGTTACAGAGGTTTTAAATTCCTTAAGAGCAATGGTTGACGCCAATGAGGAGCTTTATAGAAGTAACGCTATTTTAGAAAGAATCACAGAGCCAGACCGACAGATTATGTTCCGTGTACCTTGGGTAGATGATAATGGACAGATACAGGTTAACAGAGGTTTCAGAGTACAGTTCAATAATTCCATAGGACCTTATAAGGGAGGGCTCAGATTACATCCGTCTGTAAATCTTGGAATTATTAAGTTCCTTGGATTTGAACAGATTTTCAAGAATTCCCTTACAGGTCTTCCAATCGGTGGAGGAAAGGGAGGTTCGGATTTTGATCCTAAGGGCAAATCAGACAGAGAGATTATGGCGTTTTGTCAAAGCTTTATGACAGAACTTTGTAAATATATAGGAGCTGATATTGATGTTCCGGCAGGTGATATCGGAACCGGTGTTAGAGAAATCGGATATATGTTTGGACAGTATAAGAGGATTCGTGGCTTATACGAAGGAGCTATTACTGGTAAGGGACTTAGCTATGGTGGCTCTCTTGTAAGAACAGAAGCTACAGGTTACGGTTTGCTTTATTTGACAGATGAGCTCTTAAAGATGAATGGTATTGAATTGAAAGGAAAAACAGTTGCTGTATCTGGTTCAGGTAATGTTGCAATTTATTCAATACAGAAAGCGCAGCAATTAGGAGCAATGGTTGTAACTGCCAGCGATTCCAAGGGTTGGGTATATGATCCGGACGGAATTGATGTTGCTGCGTTGAAAGAAATCAAGGAAGTGAAGAGAGCAAGACTTACAGAATATAAGAAATATCGTCCGAATTCCGAATACCATGATGGTAAGGGCATATGGTCTGTAAAGGCTGATATTGCATTACCTTGTGCTACTCAGAATGAACTTGATTTGGAAGATGCAAAGGCATTGGTTGCAAATGGATGTTTAGCAGTGTGTGAAGGTGCAAACATGCCTACAACATTAGAAGCAACAGAATACTTACAGTCAAATGGTGTCATTTTTGCTCCTGGTAAGGCGGCAAATGCGGGCGGTGTAGCTACTTCAGCATTGGAAATGGCACAGAACAGTGAGAGATTGAACTGGTCATTTGAAGAGGTTGACAGTAAACTCAAAGATATTATGGTAAACATTTGTCATAATATGGTTGATGCGGCGAAGAGATATAATATGGAAGGTAACTATGTGGCAGGTGCCAATATAGCAGGATTTGAAAAAGTTGTAGATGCTATGCTTGCACAAGGTGTTGTATAGAAATCATAATAAGTGAAAGAAAGGCAATGGCGTCTTTAATGTTTCTGAACATTAAAGGCGCTTTTATTTTATAGATATTCATAAAAATCAAGGAGGCAGATTATGAAGAAGATTGATGATTATTTTGGATGTTTGGTATTTGATGACAGAGTAATGAAAGCAAAGCTTTCAGCCAAAGTATATCAGTTATTAAGAAAGACAATTGATGAGGGAGCAACACTGGATTTATCTGTAGCGAATGCTGTTGCAGAGGCAATGAAAAATTGGGCAATTGATAAGGGAGCAACACACTATACACATTGGTTTCAGCCACTTACCGGCATTACAGCAGAAAAGCATGATAGCTTTATTTCTCCATCACCGGATGGCGGAGTATTAATGGAGTTTTCCGGTAAGGAATTGATTCAGGGTGAACCGGATGCGTCCTCATTTCCATCAGGAGGCTTAAGAGCTACTTTTGAAGCGAGAGGATATACCGCATGGGACCCTACATCTTATGCGTTTATCAAAGGTAAAACTTTATGTATTCCTACAGCATTTTGTTCTTATGGTGGAGAGGCATTGGATAAGAAAACTCCATTACTGCGTTCAATGGAAGCATTAAACCGTCAGGCACTTCGTATTTTACATCTGTTTGGAAATGATGAAGTAAAATGTGTTCGCACATCCGTTGGACCTGAGCAGGAGTACTTCCTTGTAGATAAAGCAATGTATGAAAAGCGTAAGGATTTAATGTTCACAGGACGTACTCTCTTTGGTGCAAAACCTCCGAAGGGACAGGAATTGGATGACCACTACTTTGGTGTGATTAAACCGAGAGTGGCAGCATATATGGAAGAATTAAATGAGGAGTTATGGAAACTTGGTGTACTTGCAAAGACAGAACACAATGAAGTTGCTCCGGCACAGCATGAGCTGGCACCTATTTATGCAACCACTAATATTGCAGCAGATCATAATCAGCTGACAATGGAAATTATGCAAAAGATTGCTTCAAAGCATGGTTTGGTATGTCTTTTACATGAAAAACCTTTTGCAGGTGTAAACGGAAGTGGTAAACACAATAACTGGTCTCTTGCAACGGATGCAGGTGTAAACCTTCTTTCACCAGGCGAGACACCATATGAAAATGCACAGTTCTTATTATTCCTCTGTGCAGTCATTAAGGCAGTTGACAATTATCAGGATTTGCTTAGACTGTCTGTTGCAACAGCGGGGAATGACCATAGACTTGGAGCAAATGAGGCACCTCCTGCAGTGGTATCTATTTTCCTTGGAGATGAGCTTACTGCTATTCTGGAAGCCATTGAAAAAAATGAACCTTATAAGGGTACAGAAACAACTACCATGAAACTGGGAGTTGATGTATTACCTAAGTTTGCAAGAGATAATACAGACCGTAACCGTACTTCACCATTTGCATTTACGGGAAATAAGTTTGAGTTCAGAATGCTTGGTTCTTCCAATAGTATTTCCTGTGCCAATATTATGTTGAACAGTGCAGTCGCTGAAAGCTTAAAAGTATATGCAGACAGATTAGAAGGTGTAGAAGACTTTGAAACGACACTTCATGAAATGATTCGTAAAACCATCAAAGACCATAAACAGATTCTCTTCAATGGAAACGGATATAATGAGTTATGGATTACAGAAGCAACAACTAAGAGAGGACTTTTGAATTATCGTACTACTGTAGATTGTATGCCACACCTGTTGGATGAAAAGAATGTTAAGATGCTCACAGCACATAAGGTATTTACAGAAGCAGAACTTAAATCAAGATGTGATATTATGCTTGAAAACTACTGTAAATCAGTAACTATTGAAGCAAATACAATGCTGGATATGGCAAGAAAACAGATTTTACCTGCTGTAGAGAGTTATGCTTCTGAGCTTGCAAATGTGGCTGTTGCAAAGAAGTCGCTTTCAGAAGATATTGCATGTGGATATGAAAAGAAAACAGTTTCAAAACTTTCTGTAATTGCTGAGCAAATCGATACGAAGATATCGGAGTTGGAAAAGGCAGTTATGAGTTTGAAGGATGCTGACGGCATTATGGAAGAAGCAGTGGCTATCAGAGATAACGTTCTTGTGAAAATGCAGGAGCTTAGAGTTGCAGCGGATGAAGCAGAAGTGATTACAGCAGAAAGTTATTGGCCATTTCCAACTTATGGAGAAATTTTGTTTGGTGTAAAATAAAAATATTTGAAAGAAAAGGGGTTGATTTACATGACAGTGGAAATGATTATTGATACATCGTGGGTATTTCTTGCCGCAATTTTAGTATTCTTTATGAATCTTGGTTTTGCTTCGGTTGAAGCTGGTATGGCAAGGTCAAAGAACACAGTAAACATTTTGTCAAAGAATTTTATTGTATTTGCAATATCATCTTTGGGATTCATATTATTAGGATGGGGACTGATGTTTGGCGGTGATAATCCATTCATAGGAACACAGAACTTATTTATTCTCGGAACAGAAGACCATTCTTTTTATGCAGATACATTGACTTCCAATGTACCGTTTTGGGGTAAGTTCTTCTTTCAGTTAGTATTTTGTGGAACAGCAGCAACGATTGTTTCAGGAGCTGTTGCGGAAAGAGTGAAATATATTTCATTTATTGTTTTTTCCTTTGTGCTTACACTGTTTATTTATCCAGTGATAGGACATTGGATATGGGGTGGTGGCTGGCTTGCTGACCTTGGATTCATGGATTTCGCAGGAGATACCGTAGTGCATTCACTTGGTGGATGGTCAGCTTTGTCCGGAGCATTAATTTTAGGACCTCGTATCGGTAAGTATGGTAAAGATGGAAAACCTCGTGCTATTCCGGGACATAATATGTCATTGGCAGTCATTGGTTTATTTGTACTTTGGCTTGGATGGTTCGGCTTTAACCCGGGTTCCACTATGAGTTTTCAGAATCCGGCAGATGTTATGCATATTTTGATGACAACAAATACTTCTGCTATTGCAGCAGTTATTACATCAACAGCAGTTGCATGGATTTTTCTGGGAAAGCCTGATTTAGGTATGACGATAAACGGATGTCTTGCCGGATTGGTAGGAATAACCGGAAGCTGTGCATATGTTACAGTAGAGGCATCGCTGATTATTGGTGCAATTTCAGGTGTTATCGTAGTATTTGCAGTAATGTTCTTTGATAGAATTAAGATAGATGATCCGGTTGGTGCGACAAGTGTACATTTGTGCTGCGGTGTCTTTGGTACAATTTGTGTTGGGCTGTTTGCAAAAGAAGGAGTTACAACACTTTCAACAAGAAACGGTTTGTTTTATGGTGGCGGATTTGAACTTCTTGGAGTAGAGATAATCGGTATTGTAGCTGTTGGTGCTTTTGCATTTATTACATCTTCTCTTGTATGGCTGGTACTCAAGAACACTGTTGGAATCAGAGTATCGGCAGAAGAAGAAATTGCCGGTTTGGATATTGGTGAACATGGCAACATGGCTTATCCTGATTTTGTAATCTCTATGGAGAAATATACTGAGGATGCGGAAGCAGTTGTTTCTAATCAGATTGAGGAAGATATGGCGCCAGACGTTGTTCCTGTAAAGAAAGAATCTGAAAAATCAGGAGACATTCCTAAGTTAAGCAAAGTGCAGATTATCTGTAAGGAAGCTAAGTTGGAAGCTCTAAAGAAATCCATGAATGAACTTGGAATTACAGGTATGACGGTATCTCATGTGGTTGGATGTGGAGTTCAGAAGGGTAAGCCGGAATATTATCGTGGTGCACCTGTAGAGACAAATCTTCTTCCTAAGGTGCAGGTTGATATTGTTGTAAGTAAGGTGCCTGTAAGGAAGGTAATAGAAACTGCTAAGAAGGTTCTTTATACCGGACATATCGGAGACGGTAAAATATTCGTGTATGATATCGAAAATGTTGTGAAGGTACGTACCGGTGAAGAAGGATATGATGCGCTACAAGATGTAGAGTAAAAAGAAAGGATGAAATCATAATGAAAAAAGAAAAAAATGAAGAAATGAAAAAAAGAGTAGAAAGCAAAGAACATAGTCAAGTTATTGATAAAGAAAAAGAGTATTATGAGTTGTATAAAAGGGCTTATTTGGAAAATGATACAGGTGTTTCTAATGAGTTTTGTCAAAACACAACTTCATGGGATTGATTATGAGCATTTTACTATTATTAAAGTTTGCTCCTATGAGGAGATATACTGCGCATGACATGGATTGGAACACTGTATAGTGTGAGTGCGATAAAGACATTACCCTATTAATACGTGAATTCGTGAAGGAGTAGGACTGGTATAAAAGGGTTTTAAGAACATATAAATAAATGCATTGAAGGAGAGTGCCTGTAATAGGACATAACAGGGAGTATGGTCAGAGACTGAGAGCCATATAATGATACCATGCAGAGCATAACACTGCCGGAGCTGATATATTGAAGTTTACATGACAGAGTCTAAGAAATCTAGGTATATTCGGGTAATTCACGTTAAGAATGAAAAGAGGGTATCTATAGATAGATATCAATGCGGGTGGTACCGCGGGTGTAAAATGTTAGCATTCGTCCCGAGGCTTTATGCCTCGGGATTTTTTGCGTATAAAAATATTTAGGAGGAGAAGAAACATGGAAGCAAATATTTATAGAGATATGACAATAGAAGAGGTAAAAGAGGAACTGGTAGGTAAAGAAATCAGACTTGCCGGATGGGTGGAGAATGTTCGTGACCACGGTGGAGTATCTTTTGTGGATTTAAGAGATATGTATGGTGTTATGCAGGTGGTAATGCGGGATACAACACTTCTTGATGGTATAACAAAAGAGGAATGTATTTCTGTACAAGGGATAATTCAAAACAGAGATGAGGAAACATATAATCCTAAGATTCCTACGGGGACTATAGAACTTGAGGCACATAGTGTTGAAATATTGGGGCAGGTTTATCGGCAGCTTCCTTTTGAAGTGGCAACATCAAAAGAGGTAAGGGAAGAGGTCAGGTTGAAATACAGATATCTTGATCTTAGAAATAGAAAGGTAAAAGATAACATCATGTTTCGTACTAAAGTAATCAATTTTCTCAGATATAAGATGAATGATATGGGATTTATGGAAATACAGACACCAATCCTGTGTGCATCGTCTCCTGAGGGAGCAAGAGATTACATTGTTCCTTCGAGAAGATACAAAGGGAAATTCTATGCATTACCACAGGCACCACAGCAATATAAACAACTTCTTATGGTGTCTGGTTTTGACAGATATTTTCAGATTGCACCATGTTTTAGAGATGAGGATGCAAGAGCTGACCGTTCACCAGGAGAGTTTTACCAGCTTGATTTTGAGATGAGCTTTGCAACACAGGAGGATGTTTTCAAGGTTGGTGAGGAGGTTCTCACAGCGACATTTAAGGAATTTGCCCCGGAAGGATATAAGGTTACACAGGCACCGTATCCGGTAATCAGCTACAAGCAGGCGATGCTTGAATATGGTACAGATAAGCCGGATCTTAGAAATCCGCTTAAGATTATAGATTTATCAGAGTTTTTTGAGAGATGCACATTTAAGCCATTCCAGGGAAAGACGGTGAGAGCAATCAATGTACATGCAAAGCTTTCAAAGGGACAGCATGAAAAGATGCTTGAGTTTGCAACATCTATTGGTATGGGAGGACTTGGATACCTTGAGGTGTTGGAGGATAGATCCTATAAGGGACCAATTGATAAGTTTATACCGGATAATATGAAAAAGGAACTTGCTGATAAAGTTGGACTGGAAGTTGGAGATACTATATTTTTTATTGCGGATGTGGAAAAACAGTCTGCTGTATTTGCAGGACAAATTAGAACAGAGTTAGGGAACAGACTTGATTTATTAGAAAAGAATGCATATAGATTCTGTTACATTAATGACTTCCCTATGTATGAGTATGATACAGAAACAAAAAAAATAGGGTTTACACATAATCCGTTCTCTATGCCGCAGGGTGGCTTAGAGGCTCTTAATCATAAGGACCCTTTAGATATACTTGCCTACCAGTATGATATTGTATGTAATGGTGTAGAGCTTTCTTCAGGGGCTGTTAGAAACCATGATATGAAGATTATGGAAAAAGCTTTTGAGATAGCAGGATATGATAAAGAAGTACTTGAGCAGAAGTTTGGAGCACTTTATGGAGCATTCCAATTTGGAGCACCTCCTCATGCAGGTATGGCCCCTGGAGTTGACCGAATGATTATGCTCCTTAGAGATGAGGAGAACATAAGAGAAATTATTCCATTTCCTATGAGTGGTACGGCTCAGGATCTTATGTGCGGAGCACCAAATGAGGTTACAGAGCAACAACTCAGAGAGGTACACATTAAAGTTAGAAATTAAGGAGGAAACTATGACTATAACAGACGAAATTATAGAATATGTTGGAATTTTAGCAAAACTCGAGTTATCTGATGAAGAAAAAGAGCAGGCAAAAAAGGATATGACTAACATGCTTGAATATGTTGGAAAATTAAACGAATTAGACACGGATAAAGTAGATGCTTTAAGTCATATTTTCCCTGTGAGTAATGTGTTTAGGGAAGATGTTGTGACAAATTCAGAAGACAGAGAGAACCTGCTCGCTAACGCTCCGGATAGTAAAAATGGCTGCTACAGGGTTCCTAAGACATTTGATTAGGAGGGGATATTGTTATGGATTTAATGAAGATGACAGCTATAGAGCTTGGTAAAAAGATTAAGTCGGGTGAAATTAAGGTCATAGATGCTGTAAATGCCTGCCTCGACAGAATAGAACTTTTGGAAAAGGACATTAACAGTTTTGTGACTGTTGACAGAGAGTGTGCCATTAAGCAGGCAGAGGAAATTCAGAATAAAATAGACAATGGAGCATTGACAGGCCCTCTGGCAGGTGTACCTATAGCGATTAAGGATAATATGTGTCTGAAGGGGATGTTGACTACATGTTCATCAAAGATATTAAATAATTTTGTACCAACTTACACGGCTACAGCTGTTGAGAAACTAATAGAGGCAGGTGCTGTTATTATTGGCAAAACAAATATGGATGAATTTGCAATGGGTAGTACAACTGAGACATCTTACTATGGAGCAACTAGAAATCCGTGGGATTTAAACAAGGTTCCGGGAGGGTCTTCCGGTGGTTCTGCAGCAGCAGTTGCTGCGGAGGAAATATTCTGTGCACTTGGTTCTGATACAGGTGGCTCTATCAGGCAGCCAGCAGCTTTCTGTGGAATAACTGGTATTAAGCCGACTTACGGACGGGTTTCAAGATATGGACTTATTGCATATGGTTCATCTCTTGATCAGATAGGTCCCATGGCGAGAAATGTTACAGATTGTGCTACGCTTTTAGAGATAATATGTGAGCATGACCAGAAAGATTCTACATCATATAAGGAAGCTTCCGATGATTTTACAAGTGCACTTGTGGATGATGTTAAGGATATGAGGATAGGTATTCCAAGGGATTATTTTGCAGAGGGAATTGATTCCGATGTTAAGGAAAAGGTTTTGAAGGCGGCAGAGGTGCTACGCAATAAGGGAGCTATTGTTGAGGAATTTGACCTTGGTATGGTTGAGTATGCAATACCTGCGTATTATATTATTGCCTCGGCAGAGGCTTCATCAAATCTTGAGAGGTTTGATGGAGTAAAATATGGATACAGAGCACCTGAATATACAGATTTGCATAATATGTACAAAAAGAGTCGTTCGGAAGGGTTTGGCTCGGAGGTAAAGCGTAGAATTATGCTTGGCTCCTTTGTACTCAGTTCTGGGTATTATGATGCTTATTATGTGAAGGCGCTTAAAACAAAAGCACTTATCAAAAAAGCATTTGATAAAGCATTTGAAAAGTACGATGTTATTCTGGGACCTTGCGCACCGACAACTGCTCTTAAAATAGGTGAATCTCTTTCAGAACCTATAAAAATGTATCTTGGAGATATATATACGGTAGCTGTTAATCTTGCAGGAATACCGGGAATATCACTTCCTTGTGGTTATGACAAGACCGGGATGCCAGTGGGGCTTCAGCTTTTGGGAAAGCCCTTTGATGAAAAGACAATCATAAGAGCAGCTTACACATTTGAGCATAGTACCAGTTATAGAAGACCTGTTTATTTGGAAGAAAGGGGGCTATGATATGAGTAAAACATATGAAACGGTTATTGGACTTGAAGTACATGTCGAGCTTGCAACAAAAACAAAGATATTCTGTGGATGCACAACCGAGTTTGGTGGAGAACCAAATACTCACACCTGCACTGTATGTACAGGTATGCCGGGTTCGCTTCCGGTATTAAACAAGAGTGTGGTTGAAAAGGCAGTCGCTGTAGGACTTGCCACAAATTGTACGATTACGCAGAATTGCAAATTTGACAGAAAGAATTATTTCTATCCAGATAACCCACAGAATTATCAGATATCACAGCTCTATTATCCAATATGCAGGGGTGGTAAGGTTGAAATAGAAATAGATGGCAAGAAGAAATTTGTCAGAATACATGAGATTCATATGGAAGAGGATGCGGGAAAGTTGGTTCATGACCCCTATACAGGCAGTTCACTTGTGGATTATAACCGTTCAGGTGTACCGCTTATTGAAATCGTTTCAGAGCCTGATATGAGATCAGCAGATGAGGTCATTGCTTATCTTGAAAAACTTAGACTTATCATACAGTATCTTGGTGCTTCGGATTGTAAACTTAATGAAGGTTCAATGAGAGCTGATGTTAATCTGTCAATTAGAGAGGTTGGAGAAGAAAAATTTGGAACAAGAACTGAGATGAAGAATCTAAACTCCTTTAAGGCAATAACGAGAGCTATAGAAAATGAGATGGAGCGTCAGATAGACATAATAGAATCCGGTGAACAAGTAATACAGGAGACAAGGAGATGGGATGATACAAAGGAGTATTCTTATGCTATGCGTTCTAAGGAGGATGCACAGGATTATAGATATTTCCCTGACCCAGACCTTGTACCGATTATAATTAGTGATGACTGGATAGCTGAGATAAAGAAGAAACAACCGGAACTCAGGGATCAAAAGCGCATTAGATACAAAAAGGAATATGAAATTCCTGAATACGATATTGATATTATTACATCTTCAAAAAAGACAGCAGATATATTTGAGCAAGCGATAGCGTTAGGCGCAGCACCAAAGAAAGTATCTAACTGGCTCATGGTTGAGACTATGAGACTGATGAAGGAATATGAAATGGATGCAGAAGACCTTAGATTTACTGCCAGAAATCTCGCAAAACTTATTAATTTGGTTGAAACAAAGGTAATTAATGGAACCGTTGCCAAGGAGGTATTTGAGAAAATGTTCGTGGATGATGTTGATCCCGAGTGGTATGTTGAAGAACATGGTCTAAAAACAGTAAATGATGAAGGTGCTCTTAAAACTGTCATTCAGGATATTATTGCTTTCAATCCCAAATCAGTAGAGGATTACAATAGTGGAAAGGAAAAAGCAATAGGATTTCTTGTTGGTCAGACTATGAAAGCTATGAAAGGAAAAGTTGATCCGGGAGAGGTAAACCGTATTCTTAAGGAAGAATTGATGAGATTACAATAAGATGCAATTAATGAAAAAACATTGACATTTATGTTGGATAGGTGTAATATATACCCTGTCTCTTATACACATCTCCGAGCCCACGAGACTCGACGTCATC
>ENA-OYWE01000216-OYWE01000216.1-human-gut-metagenome-genome-assembly--contig:-NODE-216-length-16278-cov-7.844603_pt1 | contig 16278 bp, 8 predicted proteins | sample MGYA00244166_ERZ653389 | MGnify/ENA primary metagenome ERZ653389 (study PRJEB26926, sample SAMN06165040) | human gut metagenome | biome: ENVO:00009003; feature: ENVO:2100002; material: ENVO:00002003... | reverse complement strand
CGAGATGACGTCGAGTCTCGTGGGCTCGGAGATGTGTATAAGAGACAGAGTAAACGCTAAAGAAATGCTTACAAAAGCAAAGGCAGGCCACTATGCAGTAGGTCAGTTCAACATCAACAACCTTGAATGGACAAAATCAATTCTTTTAACAGCACAGGAACTCAACTCACCTGTTATCCTCGGTGTATCTGAGGGTGCCGGTAAATATATGTGCGGCTACAAAACAGTCGTTGGTATGGTAAACGGTATGCTCGAGGAACTCAACATCACAGTTCCTGTTGCTCTCCACCTTGACCACGGTTCATATGAAGGCGCTAAGAAGTGCATCGAAGCCGGTTTCAGCTCAATCATGTTCGACGGTTCACACTATCCGATCGAAGAAAACATTGAAAAAACAAAGGAACTCGTTGCAACTTGTAACAAGCTCGGTCTTTCACTTGAGGCTGAGGTTGGTGCAATCGGCGGCGAGGAAGACGGCGTAATCGGCATGGGCGAATGCGCAGATCCTAAGGAATGCAAAATGGTTGCAGACCTCGGCGTAACAATGCTCGCAGCAGGTATCGGTAACATTCACGGTAAGTATCCTGCAAACTGGAAGGGCCTCAGCTTTGAAACTCTTGACGCTATCCAGCAGCTTACAGGCGAGATGCCGCTCGTTCTCCACGGCGGTACAGGTATCCCTGCCGACATGATCAAGAAGGCTATCTCACTCGGCGTTTCAAAGATCAATGTTAACACAGAGTGCCAGCTCGCATTTGCAGCAGCTACAAGAAAGTACATTGAAGAGGGCAAGGATCTCGAAGGCAAGGGCTTCGATCCAAGAAAGCTCCTCGCTCCCGGTGCAGAGGCTATTAAGGCTACTGTTAAGGAAAAGATGGAACTCTTCGGTTCGGTTAACAAGGCTTAATTGTAAGCACGCAAACTTAATCTTTACAAAAATTTCAGGGACAGCAAAACGCTGTCCCTGTTTTTATGTTCTGTTTGGTTAACTCAGTTGTATTATAAGACGGTTGTAAAGTCAATTGTTACATCAAAACGGATTGTAATTGTCACTTTAAAACATAAATCGGGTTGACAAATGCGATAATCGGTACTATAATAATTGTCAACCGATAAAACAATTTGGTTGACAATCTGCAAAACATAAGAAGCGGTTTTGCAAAGGAGAGGTAATTTTATGACAGAAGCAAAAACAAACAGTAAATCAAAAAGTAATGTATTAAGCCTTGTGTATATGGCGATGTTCGTCGCAATCATCACAGTGTGCGCACAGATTCAGATTCCGATGACAGTTCCGTTCACACTTCAGACTCTCGGCATCTTTATGGCTGCGGCTATGCTCGGTTGGAAAAGAGGACTCATCAGCGTTGCGGTTTATGTTCTCCTCGGTGCAATCGGTGTTCCCGTGTTTGCAGGATTCTCAGGCGGAATCGGCGTTCTCGGCGGTCCAACAGGCGGTTATATCATTGGTTTCCTCTTTACGGCGCTTATCGTTGGACTTATGACTGATTTTCTCGGCAGAAAGCTTTGGGTGCTTGCGGTTTCAATGGTTGCAGGTCTTGCAGTATGCTACCTTTTCGGTACAATTTGGTTTATGATTGCAATGCACACAGAATTTGTTGCCGCACTTCTCACCTGCGTTGTTCCGTTCCTTCTTGCAGATGCTGCAAAGATTGTTGTTGCAACAGTTTTGGTGAATCGTCTTGACAAAATCGTTAAGCTTTAAGTTCAGACCGCATCACAGCCTTTGTGTGCAGTTTTTTGAAGGCAAGGGTTACAGCGATGAATTTGTCTGCGGAATGGCAAAAATAGTGTCGGTTCTTGAAAATAACAACGCAAACCTTACGCTTACGGGCGGTTGTGACGAAATTTGTTCATCGTGTCCGAACCGTGACAACGGCAGCTGCGATGTTACGGGCAAGGCGTCATGCTATGACAAAAGATGTCTTGATTTACTCGGAATGAAAATCGGCGATACTGCCGATTGGAAAGAGCTTTCGAGAATTGCAAGGGAAAATATAATTTTAAAAGACAGGCTTTCGCAGGTGTGCGGCGACTGCAAATGGTCGCATATATGCCGTGATAAAGCCGATAAAATGAAAAGTCTTCATTAATCCTCATAGATATATCATGATAAAAGACCTCACGAATTTCGTGAGGTCTTTTGCGTTAATTTACTTTATTTTTGTCAATAGGAATATTATGTTCATTACAAAAATCTATGTATGCTTGTTCAAGTAATTTAAAGTCACAGCTGTTATGAACAAGTCTATCGTTTACTTTGTTTGTGATACGATAGTAGGTGTTTTGTGCTTGCTTTTTAATTTTATCTCTATATTTGTTACAAAAAGCAAGTTCTTTTCTGATTCTTTCTCTTCGTGTGTTGTTGGTAATTCCGTTGATATTCAACATATTGATGTACTTATGTGGAATAGGTAACATATAGGCAAATCTTAATGTTGCATACTCATTACAGTATTTATCGTTTTTTGGTTTGATTTGTATATCGTCCTGTCTATTGTATTGTTTTGATGATATAGGTACAAAGTAGTCAATTCTGTTAATGTTGAGAACCGTCCCATAGAAAAACTTGTTGTTACCGCTTCTATAATTAACATTAGGTACTCTTGTAAATCCACGGACTGAAGTTTCGTATTGTTTAAGATAATCAATGTATTCCAAGTCTACATTGTAAAATGCGATTTTCATATTCTACCTCATTAAAAATAAAAGCGGGCAAAGAGTACCCGCTTTTTGATTACTTTTACACTCGCACTTTTACAAGCGGCGAAACGCTCAACGATAAAAACACTCGCACTTTTACAAGCGGCGAAACGCTCAACGATAAAAACACTCGCTCTTTAAACAAGTGGCGAAACACTCAACGATAAGATGAGTAATCAAACATCTATCACAGTTATTATATGCTATAAAATTAAAAAAATCAAGGTGTTATCCAAAATTAAAATAATAAAACTTTGCCGATATTTTAAGCAAATTTTGATAAAAAATACTTTATTGAGTAATATTGTTTTTTGTTTTGCTCCTTATTTCAGACGAGCGAACACGGTTCGCCGTTACATTGAAATTGAATGAACAATTACAATGCTACGCTCTGGCATTAAAGTATTTGACTTAAAAAACTATCTTCACGAATGGGGCGCCGAGGCACTCGGCTATTGACTTTTGGAGGAAATTGGATTATTATTTAAACTGTATAACTTTAAGTATGCTTATTTTTAAGATATATGATTTGCAAAGGAGTTGAAAAAAGTGCCGGATCTTTCGATAATTTTCGATATGGGTGTTGTTGCACTGCGTTTTCTTATGCCTGTTTATGCAATAATAATTGTGTACCAGTGCTTTGCCGCAATGCGCCGTCGCCGCCGTCCCGAAACTCCTTTGATTTCACTTTTGAACCCTGCAACGGGCGAGATACTCCCCGTGCTTTTCTGGGAAAATTCAATCGGCAGAAGTAAAAGCAGTGATGTAACCGTTGATGACCCGACAGTTTCAAGAAATCATTGCGTACTCCTTCGCCGTAAAGACGGTTGGTATGTAAGCGATACCGACTCAAAGAGCGGCACAATGCTCAACGGCAAAAGAACAAGAGGCAGAGCAAAGGTGCTTATTGACGATACAATAACAATAGGCGGTACAAGCCTTATAGTAAAAAGAGGCGAGGAGTTCCAACAGCCGTTGCAGTCGAGCTGGTTTTTCTCAAAGGTCAGCGATAAGCCTGCAATGAAATCGTGGAAGCTTATGCTTCTTATTACATTTTTTCACTTTTTTATGTGCGTTCAGGCAATGTTCTGGAATGACGGCACAAACACAATGGCTCCGCTCGTGCTGTTCGGCGCTCTTGCGGCTGTTGAATGGGGATTCTTTTTTATCTCCTATTTTGTAATCCGCAGAGTAAATTTTGAGCTTGAATCGCTCGCCCTGTTTTTGACGGGCATAGGCGTAATGATGCTTATCAGACAGTCGGAACGCTCGGCTTATGTTCAGCTTGTTGCCGCCGCAATAGGTATGATTTTCTTCTGCGTAATCATCAAGCTGATTGAAGATCCCGACAAGGTAAATAAACTCAGACTTCCGGCAATGATTTGTGCGGTCGGTCTTTTGGGTGTAACAATTGTATTCGGTAAGATTACAAACGGCGCCGCCAACTGGATTTATATCGGCTCGTTTTCATTTCAGCCGTCAGAGCTTGCAAAGATTATTTTCATCTTTATCGGCGCAAGTTCGCTTGATGTGTTGATGACAAAGAAGAACCTGCTTGAGTACATTATCTTCTCGGCAGTATGCGTCGGACTTTTGGCTCTTATGGGCGACTTCGGTACTGCGCTCATCTTCTTTGTAACATTTTTGCTCACAGCGTTTATGCGCTCGGGCGATTTCAAGACGATTATTCTTGCTGTTGCCGCTGCAATTTTCGGCGTAACCTTTGTCCTCAAGTTTAAACCGTATGTTGCCGACCGTTTTTCGGGCTGGCGTCATGTGTGGGAACATACTCAGGACAACCTCGGTTATCAGCAGGCAAGAGTTCTCACATATATGGCAAGCGGCGGACTTTTCGGCGTAGGTATCGGCAACGGTTTTTTAAAGCAGGTTGCCGCATCCGAAAGTGACCTTGTTTTCGGACTTGTTTCGGAAGAAATGGGAGTTATCGTTGCGTTCACACTTGCCGTGGCAGTAGGTGCAATGTTTATTTATGCAAGGGCAATTACAACCCGAAGCAGAAGTACCTTTTATTCAATTTCAGCGTGCTGTGCGGCAGGACTTTTTGTCGTTCAGCTTTCTCTCAATGTTTTCGGTGCAACCGATGTTCTTCCGCTCACAGGCGTAACATTTCCGTTTGTGTCTGCCGGCGGTTCAAGTATTATGTCTTGTTGGGGACTTGTTGCATTCATCAAAGCCGCAGACGAGAGAACTTATTCGGTAAAAAGATAAGTTTAGTAAATTGAAAACTTGTTTTTCATATATGTACTTTGGTATTAAATAAAATTAGTGCCTTTACTTGCGGGCGTCCAATGAACGCCCCTACTGATACACAGGGTGGTGTAAGGTTTGAAAAAAATACTTCGCAGAAGTACACTTATATATATAGTTGCGCTTGCGTTTATCGGCGGACTCGGCTATCTTGCCTTTGAGCTTGTAACAGGGGCAGACGATTGGGTTGATCAGGCATATAATGCGCATATAGCAGGTGACGGCGGCCTTGCACAGGCAGGAGCGATTTATGACCGCAACGGCACGGCTCTTGCACAGACGGTTGACGGTAAAAGAGTTTATAACGAAAGCGAGAGCGTAAGAAAATCTCTGCTTCATGTTGTCGGTGATGACAGCCTTAACATTTCAACGGCTGTTCAAAGTATGTATCGTTCTCAGCTGATAGGCTATAACCTTGTTTTCGGACTTAATATGCCGGAATCATTGCGTGCCTCTCACGATATAAAGCTGACAGTCGATTCTGCAACCTGTGCGGCTGCTTATGATGTTCTTGCAGCTTATAACAAAAAAGGTGCCTGTGTAATATATAACTACAAAACAGGCGAGGTTATCTGTTCCATAAGCACCATGGCTTACGATCCGCAGGCTCCTCCCGAAATTACCGAGGACAACGAAAGCGAATACGAGGGCGTTTACCTTGATAATGTGCTTTCGTCAACCTTTACTCCGGGTTCAATCTTCAAAATCGTTACATCTGCGGCGGCAATCGAGAATATTCCCGACCTTTATGACCGCACTTGGGTTTGTAACGGAAGTGAGAACATAGGCGGAAGTGAAGTTACCTGTACGGAAACTCACGGAACGCTGACATATAAAGAGGCAATGGCACATTCCTGCAATATTGTTTTTGCAAAGCTTGCCGTTGAACTCGGAAGTGACACAATGACAAAAACTGCCGAGAAAATCGGCATTAACAGCTCCTTTGATGTTGACGGAATTAAAACCGCAAAAGGTTCATATGATGTCAGCGATGCCAATGAAAACCAGCTTGGCTGGTCGGGCGTAGGTCAGTATAATGACAAGGTAAACCCGATGCAGATGGCAATTATCTGCGGTGCAATCGCAAACGGCGGTAAGGCTACAAACCCTACCCTTATCAAAGATGAGTCCATACTCTCCGCACTCGGCATAAACTACAAGAGCAGCGGACAGGAGCTTTTTTCATCCGATACGGCGGCAAAGCTTGATGATGTTATGAGATACACCGTTTCGGATTACTACGGCGATAACCTTTTTGGCGGACTTACAGTCTGTGCCAAAACAGGTACGGGTGAAGTCGGCGATGATAAGAACCCTAACGGCTGGATGGTCGGCTACTCAAAAGATGAGGACTGCCCTCTCGCCTTTGCCTGTGTTGTACAGGATTCGGGTTTCGGTTTCCAATATGCCGGTCCCGTGGTTGAGGCCGCAATGATTCAGGCTGCAAAGAGCCTTGGAGCGTCTGCGGTGCAGTAAATTAAAATTATATTATTGAAAATACAGTTTGACCGATTTTTTCGGTACATTGAAAGGAAGAACCCTGATGAATTTTTTAAAGGCTATGTTCGGCAACTACAGCAAGCGTGAAGTTAAGCGTGTGCAACCAATCTGTGACAAGGTGCTTGCACTCGAAGATAAATATGCGGCTATGAGCGAAAGTGAACTCAAGAACCAGACAACAATTCTTAAAGAAAGACTCGCCAACGGTGAAACAACAGACGATATTCTCCCCGAAGCATTTGCAACCTGTCGTGAGGCAGGCTGGAGAGTGCTTGGCATGAAGCACTTCCCCGTTCAGATTATCGGTGGTATCGTTCTTCACCAGGGCAGAATTGCCGAGATGAAAACAGGTGAAGGTAAAACCTTGGTTGCTACCCTCCCTGCATACCTCAACGCTCTTACAGGCGAAGGTGTTCACATTGTAACAGTCAACGATTACCTTGCCCGCCGTGACTCAGAGTGGATGGGCAAGCTTTACAGATACCTCGGTCTTTCGGTTGGTCTTATCTGCCATGACCTTGACAATGACGGCAGAAAAAAGGCTTATGCCGCAGACATTACATACGGAACAAACAACGAACTCGGTTTTGACTACCTCCGTGACAACATGGTAGTTTACAAGGAAAACAAGGTTCAGCGCCCGCACGCATTTGCAATTGTCGATGAGGTTGACTCAATCCTCATTGATGAGGCGAGAACTCCTCTTATTATTTCGGGTAAGGGCGACAAGTCAACAGACCTTTACGCAAAGGCTGACGCTTTTGCAAAAACTCTTAAAGTTCAGCGTTTTGCAGAACTTGACGCAAAAGAGGATATGGAGGAATATTACAAGGAAAACGACATTGATTATGTTGTTGATGAAAAGCAGAAAACAGCAACCCTCACACAGAGCGGTGTTAAGAAAGCCGAAGAATTTTTCGGTATTGAAAATCTTACCGATCCCGATAACCTTACAATTCAGCACCATGTAAATCAGGCTATCAAGGCCAACGGCGTTATGAAGCTTGATGTTGACTATGTTGTTAAGGACGGCGAAGTTATCATCGTTGACGAATTTACAGGTCGTCTTATGTACGGCCGTCGTTTTAACGAAGGTCTTCACCAGGCTATTGAGGCTAAAGAGGGCGTAAAGGTTCAGAGCGAAAGCAAGACTCTTGCTACAATCACATTCCAGAACTACTTCCGTCTTTACAAAAAGCTTTCGGGTATGACAGGTACTGCTCAGACAGAGTCGGAAGAATTCCAGGAAATCTACAAGCTTGATGTTGTTGAAATTCCTACAAACAAGCCTGTTTTAAGAAAAGACCTCCCCGATTCGGTTTATAAGACAGAAAACGGCAAGTTCCACGCTGTTATTGACGCAATTGTTGAGGCTCACGAAAAGGGACAGCCTGTCCTTGTCGGTACAATTTCAATTGAGAAGTCGGAGCTTCTTTCAAAAATGCTCAAAAAGAGAGGCATTAAGCACAATGTCCTCAATGCAAAACAGCATGAAAAAGAGGCTGAAATTGTTGCTCAGGCAGGTAAACTCGGTGCGGTAACAATCGCAACCAACATGGCAGGTCGTGGTACCGATATCATCCTCGGCGGTAACGCAGAGTATATGGCAAAAGCCGCAATGCGTAAGCAGGGCTTTACCGAGGAGCTTATTGAAGAAGCTACAGGTTATGCGGAAACCGATGATGAAGAAATCATCAATGCAAGAAATACATTCAGAGAACTGAATGACAAGTATAAGGAAGAAATTAAAGGCGAGGCTGAAAAGGTAAGAGAGGCCGGAGGTCTTTACATTATGGGTACGGAAAGACACGAGTCACGCCGTATTGATAACCAGCTCCGTGGCCGTGCAGGCCGTCAGGGCGATCCGGGTGTCAGCCGTTTCTTCCTTTCAACCGAGGATGACCTTATGCGTCTGTTCGGCGGTGACAGAATGAAAATGATGATGGAGCGTATGAATGTTGCCGAAGATATGCCTATTGAGAACAAAATGCTCACAAGTATTATCGAAGGCTCACAGGAAAAGGTTGAGCTTCGTAACTTCGGCATTCGTAAGGATGTCCTCCAGTACGACGATGTTATGAACAAACAGCGTGAAATCATCTACGGTCAGCGTGATCAGGTTCTTAACGGTGAGGATCTCCACGAAACAATCCTCAAAATGGTTGAGGATACAATCGCAACTTCAATCAAGCAGTATCTCCCCGAAGGTCCTGCAGAGCATTGGAACTTCCAGAGCCTTAAGGATTACTATGCAGGCTGGCTTATCAGAGATGATTCTAAGTACGATTTCAGTCTTGAGGATCTTGAAGATATGGAACCCGAAGAGATTCAGAAGATGCTCGTTGATGATGCTCTCGAAATCTACAAGGAAAACGAAGAACTTCTTCCCGAGGAAACAATCCGTGAGATGGAGCGTGTTTACCTCCTCAAGAATGTTGATACACATTGGATGGATCACATCGACAATATGGATCAGCTCAAGAGCGGTATCAGACTTCGTTCATACGGTCAGCACGATCCTGTTGTTGAGTACAGAGTTGAAGGCTTCGATATGTTTGATGAGATGATTGAAAGCATTCGTGAAGATACTGTCAAGATGATGCTCATTATGCCAAAGCGTGTTTATGAGATTCAGAAAAGACAGGATGCAATTGCAGCGGCAAAGAGAGCAGCTCAGAGGGCTGCCGCAGCGGCAAAGTCTGCATCCGATGATGAAGAAACTGTTGAACAGTCGGACGCCGTAAAGCAGGCGCTTCACCGTGAGCAGGTTGCTCAGCCTACAGAAACTTCTGCAGACGGTACGGATTCTGTCAACAAGACTATCCGTAAGGGCAAGAAAATCGGCAGAAACGATCCCTGTCCGTGCGGCAGCGGTAAAAAGTACAAGAAGTGCTGCGGCAGAGATCTTTAATATGTTTGCATAAAGCGGTTTGTATAATTGCGATTTAAGTGAATTACATTTTGAAGGGCAGAGAGCAATACTCTGCCCTTTATTTATGCCGAATTTTCAAGGTGTTCGGTGATTAATTTGATGAGATATAGATATTGATTATAAAAATATATCTGAAAAATTCTGCAAAATGCTGGTTTTGTGACATTTTATATTAAAAAATAACAATCGCAAAATAATACATATTTCTGCACGCACAGCTTGGCGTAAACTTGCATAAAATTTTTTGATATTTTTGAAAAAAGAATTAAAGACCAACAAATTTAGTGCCGAAATTGACTTTTTAACTGCCTGTTAAGGCTGTACAATGGGTATAATTTATCTTAAACGCAAAAAATGGCGATAAATAAGTTATAAAATCACATTATGGTCAAAAATATTAAATCGTATTTGCGGATATGCAAAACAACCAAAAACATTACCCGAAGTTTGGTTATATTGCCTCTACAAAAGTGCAATAAAATATTATATAATTGTATGCAAATCAAAAAGAAGAACAAATTCAAAAATTTGCGTTTCATAATTAGTTGGCAGATATATTGGACTGTTCTATGCAGACCTGTTTAATTGTACTTTGACTGCCAAAACAAAGTAATCGGCAATGAAGGAGAAGAAAAAATTATGAAATTAGGTAAAAAGCTTTGCATAACCGTAAAGAAAAGCTTTTCCCTTGTGCTTGTACTTACCATCATGCTTTCGGTATGTGCCGTGTCGGGTATGTCGCTTAATGTATTTGCGGCAACATCTTCGGGACAGAAGATTTACATTAACCTGACCAAGAATAAGGAATGGAAAGATTTTTCTTCTGTTACATATCGTTTTGCTAAGGATGACGGCACGGTTCTCAGTATGGGTACTGTAAGCAAAAATTCTTCGGGAGTTTTTGAAACCACTGCACCATCCGGTGCAACAAGAATTGAGCTTTCTTCCGGGGTTAAATTTACTCTTCCCGAAAAGACTGTTGCAAGCGATTCCCGCCGTATTTATCTTCATAACAGTAACACCTATAACGAAGCTTATGCATATTCTTGGGTAACCGATACTGACTGCAACGAAAAGTGGCCCGGTGTTGCAATGAACAAGCTCACATCTTCGGACAGCGATTACTACTATGTGGATGTTAAGTCATCCTATAAATATGTAATCTTCAACAGCAAGGGAGAAAAACAAACAAGCAACCTCAGTATTAACGATTCATACAGTACCGATAATGCTCTTTATGACGCCTCAAAAAGTCAGTGGACTAATCCGTTCATCAAGACCCTCAATCTTTCGGGTATTTCGGGCGACACGGAATTTTATCTTACAACTGACGGCTCGTTCAAAGAAAGTAAATACCTTTCTGTTGAATCTCCCGACAAACAGTCAAAGGCAACATATAAAACAGTTTATGTTTCAAACGATGACTGGAAGTCGCTTACAAAGGTTTATGCAACTTTTGACTACAACGATGCCTATGAAGGAACAGTTGAGCTTACACAAGCCACGGTAAACGGTCATGTGGTGTTCAGCGGTAAAATTCCGACAGATGCGGTTTTAAGATTCCATCCGAAAAAATCTAATCTCAACGGTGCATCTTCCGCAACTTCATATCCGACAGGTTCGGGATATGATGATTCGGGCTACAGCGCGAACACGGCTACATATGTTAAGACAGCCAGAGGCGAAAGCTGGACAAAATTCTCGGAAATAGGCAATGTAGACTATAACGCTGTTGTTGAAAATTCATTCTCAAATAATCCTGACATAGTAGGCGTTGACGCAACATACTTTGACTACTGGTCTGATAAGGAGCAGGAGAAAGGGTATCTTCAGTGCCAGGGTAATGGCAATATGTATGACTATTGGTATCAGTTTGATAACTTCAACAGCTACATAAGCAACATTGCTTCAAAATATAATTCGGACTGGAAGTATCCTCTCTACTTCGGCAATATGTATAAGGGTGATGCCCACTACAATATGTTTGAGACTCACGCAGGAGGACTTACAAACATCAACAATTATGATGATAACTATTACTATGCAGTAAACAACTCCAACGGTATGAAATGGGGTGGCGGTAATTATAACCAGTCCTTACAGGGTCTTATGTACAACAGACTTGACAGCAAGGGCGATCTTCAGGTTATAAATGGTGTCAAGGCTCCTTACTTTGATGCTGAGGCACTTTCAACCGCTACACATAATGGTGCAAGAGTTGCCAATGTTTATAAGTCATCTTTCCCGTTCCGTACAACTACTGACAGTGCAGGCGTTACTACTTATGAATTTACTTCAAAGAGTGCAGCCGATAACATCTACTTCACATGGAACGGCCTCACACCTACAAAAGTTAACTACGGTGCGGATAAGAAGTATGGAATTCTCGATGACCTGGGTAGCTTCGGCGGCGCCAACGGTTATGGTATTTTCCCATTCAACAATACTTCGGCTACATCATCGGGCAAGGGTACTAACGATAACCTTGACTATGGTTTCGGTATCAGACTTGATATAGACTTCAGAGTTCCGAATGGTGGTACACTTACAAACGGCAAAGATGTAACCTTTAACTTCACCGGTGACGATGACCTTTGGGTTTATATCGGCGAAGATTCAACAGGCGCTGATGCAGAGCTTGCTCTCGACCTCGGCGGTGACCATAAAGAGGCAAGTGGTTCAATTAACTTTAATACAATGAAAGCAACTGCCGACAATGTATTTGCCGATTACTCAACTTCGTCATCGACTTCATCATCATCGACAACAGTTACAGTTCCGAGTGATGAGTTTTGGGTTAAGACAGGTAATTATACAGACTTCTGTTTGTATGTTTGGCAGGATGAAAGTGTTGGTACACCTAATAATGGTAAACGTTATGTAAAACCTTATGAAGTATCAGACGGTTTTTACAAATTCAAAAAGTCAAAACTGGGCAACAATACAAATGCTATTTTCTGTAAGTGGCAGAATATAAGGGACGGCATGCTTACAAAAGAGCTTACTCTTTCAGACCTTTACGGTAAAATGTGGAACGGTGACGGCACTCCGTATTCTGCAGACGTTTCGTCACATCCTACAAACCTTGGCACCGTTACAAAGACAGTCAACAATGGTACTAAGCTTGATCCTAACAAGACATACCATATGGTAGTATTCTATATGGAGCGTGGTGAGGCTGAGTCTAACTTCTCAGTAAACTTTACAATGACACCTGCCAACAATGATCTCAAGGTTACAAAGGCACTTGATACAGGCGATGTTGTTTCTGAAATTTCAGATGATCTCAAAGCTAATGAAGCTTTTGATTATACAATCAAAGAGAACGGCAATGATACCTCCGGTAAAGGCTACAAGCTTACAAAATCAGACGAAAGCACAAGCAGTGAAACTCTTTCAAACAGCGGTTTTACACTTAAAGATGATTATATGGCTGACTTTGACAACTCATTCAAGACCGGCAACGATATGACGGTTGACGAGTCAACAGACAGCAGTAAGCTTAAATACACAACAAACTGGGAACTCGTTAACAACAGAGTCGGTTCAATAATCAAGAGCGGTTCAACTACGAACTCGGCATTCAATCTTGCGGATCCCGCTGATGAAAGTGCTTATGCACAGCTCCAGCTCGACTATACCAACAAGATAGTGACAGCACCTCTTGAAATTTCAAAGAATGTTGTTAATGAAGACGGTATAGCCGACTACGACACAAGTCAGCAGTTTACATTTGCAATTGCTCTCGACTTTGACGGCAACGGTTCAACCTATGACTACAAGACCTATCCTCTTGAGTATCAGTTCAAAGAGAAGGGCGCAAGTGATTATTCAAGCACAGTTTACCGTACATCCTTGGACGGTTCGTTCACAATCAAAAAGGGCGAAAGCATTAAGCTTCTCAATATTCCTGTAGGTGCAACTTATAAGATTACAGAGAAAACCGTTACAGGTTATATTCCCTATAAAGTATGCAATCAGAACTTCAACGGTACATTCATCGGTACCCTTGCGGAAGCAGGAAATGTGCTTAACTTTGTCAATAAGGTTAATCCTACAAACTTTGCTGTTTCGGTAAATAAGACTCTTGACGGTCAGCCTTACAGCGGCAGCAAGTTCGTTTATACATTGACAGGTCTTGAATCAATGGATACAGCAAAACAGGATACCGATGGCAATACTATCAAGACAAACAGCACAGCATTAGTTTCCAAGAAATCGGCAACACCTGACGCAAGCGGTAAGGTTGAATTCAAAGACCTCAGCTTAGTCAGTGTGGGTGTTTACAGATTTAAGATCACCGAGGCTCTTGCCGAGGGCGAAAATGCATCCGATTATAAAATGGATACAAATACCTGGCTTGCCGAGATTGAATTTCTTGAAGGCGGCGAAGTAACGGCGGCTAAGTACATTAAGGTTAAGAACTCAGATATTGAAGGCAAAACCGATGCTCAGCTTGCAACTTACTTCAACAATTCTTCTCCTGTTGAAAAAGCCGTGTTTGAAAATGAAACCACACACGGAAGCGCAACAGTAAACAAGAAGAATCAGACAGGCGGTAATGTAAGTGATACGGAATTTGCTGTGATGAAGGTATCTCGTGAGGGTATCTTTACTGCAGATGATATCAATACAATCATTAAAGATGCCTCAATGAAAACTCATATGGCTTCTAAAAAGACAGACAGCAACGGTCAGGCTGTGTTTGACAATCTGACAATCTTCAAGGACGGTCAGGGCGAGTTTACAAAAACAAACGGTAATGTTGTATGGAGCGACAGTTCCGACAATTATATATCAGGTACTTCAACATATCAGACATACTGTCTGTTTGAGTACAAACCGTCAGAGGGTTACACCCCGAACTACACACTCACCTACTTCACACTTCCTATTGAGGGTAAGTACGATGTTACATATGATTATGTTGACGGCGCAATTACAATGCCTTCGGCAAGCGGTGACGGTATGAACGGTTATTTTGTTCTCGGTGTATCGGTTGCAGGACTTGCGGTGACAATGTTCACGGGTTACGCAATCTATTACGGAAAAGGTCGTAAAAAACGCAGAGCAAGACGCAGAAAGTAACCCAATATGATTTAACTTGTTAGAACAGGTGATTTTTTAATCATATGTTTCTTTCATAGAAAACCTCTTTGACTGCTACGGACACCGTTGTTAGCCGGTGTCCGCCATGCAGCCACCCAAATTCAGTTTAACCATTCGGTTAGAATATAATTACATATATTAAATCAAACACAAAGGAGAAAGAAAAATGAAAACTACAAAGAAAATCTTTGCAGCTGTTCTTGCAGTAATGATGATCGCTCTCATGATCCCATTCTCAGCAAGCGCTGCTACAACACTTACAGTATCATGCAACCCTAATGCCGGTACAACAGGTGATAAAGCCGACTATGTTGGTACCTATGAGTACAAATTCTTCAAGCTCGCAACGGTTGATACTACAACAGGTACAGTAACAGTTGAAGAGGCTTATGCAAGCAACACTGACCTTGTGGACGCTCTCAACTCAACAGATACAGACAAGAGCCAGAAAATCATCACAATTTGTGATGGTATGTCATGGACAGGTACAGCTGATAAGACTGTTACATTCAAATATGACGGTTCAGCAGATGTTTCTACACAGGAGATTACAGACCTTGCAGACGGTATCTATTATGTATACTGCTCTAAGAAGCCTGGTACAGTTAAGTCTGTACAGGGTTCACTCATCTCACTTCCTTACTTCGATGGCGCAGACTGGAAATACGATTATAAAACAGTAAACCTTGCTTCAAAGATTAATGTATCTGGTATCACAGTTACAAAGACAGTTGCAGACAACAAAGTTGGTACACAGAAGAACGCTGAGTACACACTTACAGCTTCAACAGCAGGTTCAACAACTAACAAGGTTGGCACATATGCAATTGTTGATAACATGGACAACGCTCTTTCACTCATTGACAATACTGTAAAGGTTTACTTTGTTAAGGATAGTGTTGAAACACCTGCAGAGGACGGCGACTTCAAAGTAGTTCCTGGTTATGCTTATAAAGATGCCACTGGCGTTGATGCAACAGCTACATTCGCAGTCGTTGCTTCAGAAGCACTCCTTAATGGTAACGAGTTCTACAGTTATGACACAATCAAGGTAACATTCTCAGCTAAGGTAAACCCTGATATCGCTGACAAAGTTACTACAGACCTCCCCAACACAGACGGCCTTTACTATGGTAATGAAGGCAACTTCACATACAAGCCAGGTAATAATACTGTAAATGTTGCAACTGCAGGTCTTGATGTAACAAAGGTTGACGGTAACACAACATCAACAAAGCTTGCAGGCGCTGAATTCACACTTTATAAGGATTCAGCATGCGCCGAGGCAATTACAGTTGAAGGCGTAACTGTTAAGGCAACAACAACAACTAACGGCAACGATAAGTTCTACTATGGTTCAAATGAGTTCTACTTTACACCTGGCGTTGATTACTTTGTAAAGGAAACAAAGGCTCCTGCAGGCTACAACATCAACTCTACTATATTCAAAGTAACAGCTGTTGCAAGGGCATACACACCAGTTGGTACAGTTGAAAACGGCGCTGCTACAGTAGTTAAGGATTACCCTGTAACTGTTCCTCAGACAGGTGGTATGGGTACAATGATGTTCTATGTTGGCGGTGCAGCACTTATCGCTTGTGCAGGCGTTCTTCTCTTTGTTCTTAAGAGAAAGAAAGCAGCTAAATAATTAATCGAATATCTTTATCTTAAAATCTGTGATATGATATATGTAATTTTCCTGTCTCTTATACACATCTGACGCTGCCGACGATCGCATAAGTGTA
>ENA-OYWE01000190-OYWE01000190.1-human-gut-metagenome-genome-assembly--contig:-NODE-190-length-16968-cov-4.961923_pt1 | contig 16968 bp, 15 predicted proteins | sample MGYA00244166_ERZ653389 | MGnify/ENA primary metagenome ERZ653389 (study PRJEB26926, sample SAMN06165040) | human gut metagenome | biome: ENVO:00009003; feature: ENVO:2100002; material: ENVO:00002003... | reverse complement strand
TCGTGGGCTCGGAGATGTGTATAAGAGACAGTTACAGTAGTTAGAAATGGAGGATTTTTTGTGAGAGCGAAGTTAAAAAAACACAAGGTGAAGATGACAATTATTGCAGTAGTATTAGTTATTGTAATTGTGGCAACAGTAGTGGCGGTTAATATTTTTGGAAGCAATAAAGCCAAAAATATGAGCTTTAACCGTGAAAGCACAATTACATTATCCAAGATGGATTTAACAACATCGGTTAGTGCTACAGGAACGATTGCAAGTGCAAAAACGAAAAATGTCAGTGCAAATACAAACGGAGTAAAGGTATCTAAAGTTAATGTTTCTGTTGGAGATACAGTTAAAAAAGGAGATGTGCTGATTACTTTTGATGAGAGTGATTTGGAGGATGCACTTGAGGAAGCGGAGGATAATCTGTCAGATATAAATGAAGAAGTATCTAAAAATATTTCAAAAGCTAATAAGCAGCTTACTCAGGCACAATCAACATATAGCACACAAAAAACTAAATTAGCACAAAAGGTGTCGGATGCAAGGAAAGAAATAAACGATATAAAATCACAGATTTCGTCAATAAAGAAAAAGATTAAGGCTTCAAAAAATGCTCAGTCAAAAACACAACTACAGGAGCAGTTGACTAAATTACAGGAACAGCTTACGCAGGCAGAAACAGCATATGAGCAGGCTGTAGAAAATCAGGAAAATACTAATAGTCAAAACGAGTCTAATATAGATACGGCTAACGATTCAGTGGATGAAGCAGCGTCTAATGGAAACAAGAGCATAAAAGAAGCAAAAAAACAGGTTGAACAGGCACAGGAAAATTTAGAAGATTGTGTTGTAAAATCTGAAATGAGCGGAATGGTAACGGCCATAAATGTAGAAGCGGGAGATACGTATTCAGGAGGAACTATTGTGCAACTGGATGATACAAGTTCATTTACGGTTACAACATCAGTAGACGAATATGATATCAGTAAAATAGAAGAAGGACAGAAAGTGGTTATTTTGACAGAGGCTACAGAGGAAGATGAACTTGAAGGTGAAATAACATTTGTTTCTCCTACGACGGGAAGCAGCAGTACACAAACAGAAGGTATGTCAACTTCATCCGGCACAAGCGGTTATGAGGTAGAAATCAAAGTAAAGACGAGCGATGATCGACTTAGAATGGGACTGACTGCAAAATGCAGCATTATTTTAGAAGAAACTGATGATGTATTTGCAGTACCATATGATGCTATTCATGAAGACCAAAGCGGAAATAATGTTATTTATGTAAAGGATACTTCAAGTACAAATGAACAAACTACAGAGAACACACAGAATAAGGACAATAGTCAGCAGGTTAGCAGCTCGTATAAAGAGGTTCAGGTGACTAAGGGTATGGAAAGTGATTATTATGTGGAGATATCAGGAAGTGAATTAAGTGAGGGAATGCAGGTGATTATCCCGACAGATGCAACTTCTGCAGGAAGTGACAACAGTTCTTCAAACGATTTCTCATCAATGTTTGGGGGAAACATGCCGGCGGGTAATGGTGATATGCCGGGAGGAAGTAAGTCAAGAGGCGGAATGTCAGGCGCACCGGGTGGTGGCATGTAATAGTAAATTTGAAGAGAGGTTTTTATAATAAATGACAGAAAAAAAAGTTGAAAATATAAATAATGACAACTGCATAATAGAACTTCATGATATTGTAAAAAGTTTTTTTATCGGAAAGCCTAATGAACTGGAAATACTGCATGGAATAAATTTAAAGGTTAAAAAGGGCGAATTCGTATCAATTGTAGGAGAGTCCGGCTCTGGAAAATCTACTTTGATGAATATAATCGGAGCATTAGATAAGCCGACACAAGGAGAATATTTTTTGAACGGCGTAAATATATGCAAGGCTAAAGATAGACAGTTGTCGGAAATAAGAAATAAGCACATAGGATTTGTTTTTCAGACATATAATCTTGTAGCAAGAAGTACAGCAGTCTCTAATGTGGAGCTTCCGATGCTGTATGCAGGAATGACAAAGGCTAAGCGAAGTGAGAGGGCAAAAGAGTTGTTACATATGGTAGGAATGCAGGATAGGATGACACATAAATCAGATGAACTTTCAGGAGGTCAGAAACAAAGAGTAGCGATTGCAAGAGCTATGGCAAATGACCCGTCCATTCTATTGGCGGATGAACCGACAGGAGCACTTGATTCTAAAACGGGAAGAGTAATTATGGATATTTTTCATAAGCTTAATAAAGAACAGGGAAAAACGGTTGTGCTTATTACACATTCCATGGAGTTAGCTCAGGAGACAGACCGAATAATAACCCTTAAAGATGGTTTAATAACCGGAGAGACAGTAAAGTCCGGAAAGGGTGGTGAGCCATGCTGATATTTGAAAACATAAAGATGGCGTTTGGCTCATTGTTGTCAAACAAGATGAGAGCTTTATTGACAATGCTTGGGATAATTATCGGAATAGGTTCTGTCATTGCGATAATGACTGTGAGTTCATCTCTTACAACATCAATATCTTCATCATTTCAGGAAATGGGTGCAAACAACATAACTGTAGGTATAAAACAGACGAGTGAAGAGAGCGAAGTAAGAAGCAACGGAATGAAGTTCGGCACGTCTAACAAGACAGTTACTGCTGATGAAGAGGATTTAATTACCGATGAGATGATAGATGAATTGAAGAAAACCTATTCCACTCAAATTGATGATATTTCAATAAATGAAAGTGTCGGAAGTGGAACCATAGAATCAGGAAGCAGTTATGCAAATATAAGTATTACAGGAATTAACACCGGTTACTTTTCAGCAAATGATATTACGCTTCTTGCCGGAAGGAAAATAAAGCAGGAAGATATTGATGGCAATAAAAAAGTAATAATGGTTTCCGATAAAGTAGTTCAAAATATGTTTGACGGCGATAAGGACGCTGCACTATGGAGCCGGATTAGCGTAGATATAAATGGAGTCTATTATTATTACTATATTGTAGGGGTGTACGAGTATGAGGAAGATGGAACAGTGTCCACCGATACTGATGAAGATGTGACTACATCGGCATATATTCCGTTATCAACAGCTAAAGACCAATTGCATAGCGATGAAGGTTATTCACAGTTTACAGTCGTAACATCAACAAAAATTTCGGATGTATCTGCTTTTGCAAGTCAGATAGAGACATTCTTTGCACCGTATTATATTTCTAATGAGGACTATGAGATTTCGACAACAACTATGTCATCAATGACGGAATCAATGAATGATATGATAGGTACGGTTAGTCTGGCAATTTCATTTATAGCAGGAATATCATTGTTAGTAGGCGGAATAGGTGTAATGAATATTATGTTAGTATCTATTACGGAGCGAACAAGGGAAATAGGAACCAGAAAGGCACTTGGTGCTAAAAACAGCTCCATCAGACTTCAATTTATAATTGAGTCAGTTATTCTTTGCCTTATTGGAGGTATTTTGGGAATAATTTTAGGATTTGTTTTAGGCGCTATAGCAGCAGCACTTTTAGGTTATGCCGCAGCAGTTCCGGTTACAGCTATTATAGCAGCAACACTGTTTTCAATGGCGATAGGTGTATTCTTCGGATATTATCCTGCAAATAAGGCAGCAAGGTTAGACCCGATAGAGGCTTTAAGATACGAATAAACGTCAGGGTGTCTGCTTGAATATAAATGAACCGTGCAATTGGCACAGGGAAGTTTTGCTTATGTATTTTAAGATAGGCAAAATTTTAAAAGGCCATATTTTAATATAACAAATATACTACAAAAGTTTTCCAACATCTTGTGTGGAAAACTTTTTTGGTTTATAATATCTCCAAAGGTGCAAAAGGGTGAACTGCGCCCAAATCAAAATAAAAACGTTTACAGCAAGAGGTTTTGTCTAAAAAAACAGCAGAAAGGAACGGATATGTCTTATACAGCATTATATAGAAAGTTCAGACCCACATCCTTTGAACAGGTAAAGGGACAGGATCATATTGTACAGAGTCTTAAAAATCAGATTAATGCAAATAGAATCGGACATGCATATCTTTTCTGCGGAACAAGAGGTACCGGTAAGACAAGTGTGGCTAAAATTTTTGCAAGAGCTGTAAACTGTGAACATCCGGTGGATGGAAGTCCTTGTAATGAATGTGATACATGCCGTGCTATTAATTCGGAAAGTTCCATGAATGTGGTAGAAATTGATGCGGCATCTAATAATGGTGTAGATAATATCCGTCAGATAAGAGATGAGATACAGTATACACCGGCTAATGGAAAGTATACGGTATATATAATAGATGAAGTTCATATGTTATCGATTGGAGCATTCAATGCTCTACTTAAAACATTAGAAGAACCACCTTCATATGTATTGTTTATTTTGGCAACGACTGAACCTCATAAGATTCCTATAACAATACTTTCAAGATGTCAGCGATATGATTTTAAGCGAATCACTATAGATACTATTTCAGCGAGACTCTCAGAACTTATGAAAAAAGAAGGAGTAGATGTAGAGGAAAAAGCTATAAGATATGTTGCAAAGGCAGCAGACGGTTCCATGCGTGATGCATTAAGTCTTTTAGATCAATGTATAGCATTTTATTTGGGACAGAAACTCACTTACGATAACGTACTTGAAGTGTTAGGAGCTGTGGACAATGAGATATTCAGCAGATTGACGAGAAACATAATAGAAGGAGATGTGACAGCCTGCATTAATATATTAGATGAAATGGTTATGCAGGGAAGAGAATTAGGGCAGTTCGTAAGTGATTTTATATGGTATCTTCGCAATCTGATGCTTATCATGACATCTGATGGTGCAATGGATTTTATTGATGCATCGGCAGAACGCAAAGAGTCTCTTAAGGAAGAAGCTTCCATGATAGAAACAGATGTCATAATGAGATATATAAGAGTTTTGTCAGAGTTGGCATCACAAATAAAATACGCGTCAAACAAGAGAGTACTTATAGAAATTGCACTTATAAAATTAAACAAACCGCAGATGGAAAATGATACAGGTTCATTAATTAACAGAATATCTGTATTAGAAAAAAAGGTAGAAAATGGAGATTTCGTCACAAAACCTGATGTCGGTGTTAATAAAGAAGCTGAAAAAGTAAAACCTAAAAAGGTTTTTGACAAGCCGGTGCCGGCAGATATCCAGTATGTGGTAGATAACTGGGGGACAGTAAAGCGGCATATATCAAATCCTTACAAGACATTTTTAAACGATGCCAGATTTAGTGTTAAGGGAGATGACACGCTGCTTATCGTCTTTAATCCGGGAGCTATCGGATATGAAGGATGCAATAAGCCTGAAATTATAGATATGCTTAATAGTATAATTAGCGAAGAAATTAACAAGCAGGTCAAAGTTGAGATGACCATGCTTGAGAGCAACCAAAATTTTGGAGACTATTTCCAAGAGGTTGTACTAAAAAATATAAATATGGAAGTTGTGCAGGAGGATTTTTAAAATGGCAAAACGTGGAGGATTTCCGGGAGGAATGCCTGGAAATATGAACAATATAATGAAGCAGGCACAAAAGATGCAAAAGCAGATGGAAGAGGCACAGGCAGAGCTTGAGTCTTCTGAATACACTGCTACAGCAGGCGGAGGTGCAGTTGAAGTGACAATTTCAGGAGCAAAAGAAATTACTAAAATAAAGCTTGAACCGGAAGTTGTAGACCCTGATGATATTGAAATGTTAGAAGATCTTGTTATGGCAGCAGTAAATGAGGCTATAAGAAAAATGGAAGAAATGTCTACGCAGAAGATGTCTAAGATTACCGGAGGATTAGGAGGACTGTTTTAAATAGTTTGACTTGAGAAGCGAGGTAAGTACGTTGGATTATTACAGTGGATATATTACAAAATTAATAGAAGGACTTTCAGGCCTGCCGGGCATAGGACCTAAGACAGCCGGAAGACTGGCATTTCATATACTTGATATGCCAAAGGAACAGGTAGATGAATTGGCAGAAGCAATGGTGAATGCAAAGAATAATGTGAAGTACTGCAAATGCTGCTGCACATTAACAGACCAAGAGCTTTGTCCTATATGCAGCAGTGCCCAGAGGGATCACAGAACAATAATGGTTGTGGAAACAACAAAGGACATGGCGGCATATGAAAAAGTCGGTGAGTACAAAGGTGTTTATCATGTTTTACATGGTGCTATTAATCCGATGGCAGGAATAGGTCAGAATGACATTCGCTTAAAAGAGCTGTTCCAAAGGCTAAAGGATGATGTGGATGAAGTTATTATTGCTACAAATTCCAGTGTTGAAGGTGAAGCTACGGCGATGTATATAAGCAAAGTAGTAAAACCGCTAGGAATAAAGGTGACAAGAATAGCCAGCGGTGTTCCGGTAGGCGGGGATTTGGAATATATTGACAACGTAACCCTGCTTAGGGCATTACAGGGAAGAGTTACTGTGTAATTATGTCAGTTATAAATAAGATAACTATCTTATCTTAGAAAAAGAGGAATTCAAATGGACAAAAATGAACTCAATTTAAAAGCTGAAGAATTGAAAGCGGCGATGCATAACAGAGATTTTGAGAAAGCAGTTGATATTGCTGATGCATTAGATTTAAAGAAAATTAAAGACAATAATTTTCTCAGTCTTGTGGCAGACGCATATGAGCTGACTCATAAATATAAAGAGGCAGAAAAAGTTTTGCTCATGGCATATGAAAATACTAATGCAGGCAGACACCTTGCATATAGATTGTGCCTTATTGCAGTTAAGAATAAAAATTATAATGAAGCAAGAGAGTTTTATGAAGATTTTGTAGAACTGGCGCCAAGGGATACCGCCAGATATATTTTACGGTACAAAATGGCAAAGGCTCAGGGAGATTCAATAGATAAGCTTATAGAAATTCTTGAAGAATATGTAAATATTGACATGGAAGAAAAGTGGGCTTATGAGCTTGCAAAATTGTACCACATGGCAGGCGATGAAGAGCAGTGCGTAGATATGTGCGATGAGATAAGCCTTTGGTTTTCAGAGGGCAAATATGTAGTGAAAGCATTAGAACTTAAAAAGATGCACAGACCGCTTACAGCCGCACAGATACAGAAGTATGAGGAAGGTAAGAAAAAGAATCTGGATGCTGTCGATATAATGCAGCCGGAAAAAATTGAGAAACCATTAAAACCTTTTCAGACAGAAATTCGCTCTGACAGTAATGAAGGCGAGATTAAAATAAAACCGTTAGATGAAGAAAAATTTAACACAATGGACATACAGTCTGTGATTGCGGACGGCATGAAAGAGGTCGAGATAACGGATGAAGAGAATATTCATGAAGGTGCAGACGCAACAAAGAAAGCACCTGATTTTATGATGAAACCTTTCAAGGAAAGCAGTGAGATGGAAGAAATTACGACTGAGTTTTCAAGAGAAGAAGAAATTGCTGAAATTGAAAAAGATCCGATTGTTGAGAATGTGAATGAAAAGAAAAAAACGTTGGAATTGCTAGAGGAAGATTCAATAAAGAAAGAAGAATTGAAAGTGGAACATGAAGAATTAGAGGAAACTGTTGAACAACAGAAAGATGAGCGTATTATCGAAACAAATCCGGTTACCGAAACAGAACCGATTATTGAATCTGAGCCGATTAAAGATATCCACGGAGTGGAGGATATTTTAAGAAGGCTTCAGGAAAGAGGAATATTAAAAGCAGAAACCGTTCAGCAGGCTGTTAATATTATTGATGAAGCAGGATCGAATGAGGAAGTTAAAGTTAATAAAGATAATGTAAGTACCAGCGAAAGATGGGAAGAGGACAATGAGCCTGTTTGTAAAACAAAGAATAATGGCGGTATAAAGTTAAATGTAGTAGAACCTCCAAAAAAAGAACCGGCAGATGGGGGAAAAGAACCGAAAGTTACAAATACAATAGAGGAAGTTCTGCAGACAGAGACGAAACCTTTAGAACCCATAGAAGAACTTAAAAAACAGGAGACGAAACCTTTGGAAATAATAGAAGAAATTGCAGAATCTGAACAGGACATAAAAAATACAGGAAAAATTTCTACTGTGCCGGTTTTTGATTTGGGATTCGAGTCTCCAAAGAGAGATGTAAGTAATGATATTGGACAGGAAAATGTATATGAAAATATAGTGGCAAATTCTGATCTTGGAAGCAGCACGGACAAACTGCCAAGTCGAGAAGAAATCGAAGAGGCAATTAAGGATGCAGAGGAAGCAATTGCTCAGGAACCACTAAAGACAGAACCGGATAATCAGGATACTTTAAAGAAAGCAGATGCTGTAACAGATCTTCACGCAAATAAGAACCTTTCTGCAAAAGTGGAAATTATTTCAGGCGCAGATTGGCAGCAGCCAAATACTGATGAAGATATATCGGAAAAAAGAAATCCGGATAAAACTGAAAATCCTACAGAAAAGGCTGATTTGAATAAAAAAGATGAGACAAATCCGGTATTTTCTAACACCGAACCGGTTCAGAATGAAAAAATTCAGGAATCAAAACATGAAAGCGCAGAAATTGAGGTTAAGACTAAATTTTCGCTGACAGATGAAGAACTTGCAGTATTTAAAAACTATTTAAATGTAGAAGAATTTGAAAGAAATATTAAAAGCATTCTTCAGAAACTGATTGACAATTATAATCCGAATGGCAAGTCGTCAGAAGGCAACATTATTATTATGGGGAATGAAAAGACCGGAAAGACAACGCTTGCTATTGAAATGATAAAGCTTGTAAATCGAAAGAGAGGAAGGCGCGGAAGAAGACTTGCAAAAGTTGACGCTCAGGCGCTTAACAGAAGAGGCTTTAGAAATTCTTTAAATAAACTTCTTGGAAGTGATTTGGTTATTGAAAATGCTCAAAATCTGGGAGCTATGACATTGAGCGAGATTGTGGATGCTTCAGGAATGTTTACGGATGATATGCTGATTATTTTGGAAGGTGAGACAGAGGGAATGGAAGGTATTCTTGAAACTTCGCCAAGAATTAAGAGTGTCTTCAACCATGTAATAAAAATCAAAGAATATGACATCAGGGAATGGGTTGAGTATGGTATCAGATATGCAGAAAAACAAGGGTATCGTGTAGATGAACTTGGAAATCTTGCTTTTCATAAAGCAGTAGATGATTTCTTTGGCTTAAATAATGGCATCGGTCAGAAGGATGTAGAAAATATTGTTAATCAGGCTATAGCTAAGTCAGGAAGATTAGGCAGAAAATTGTCAGGAATCTTCTCGTCGAAAAAAGACGAAGAAGGATTAATTATATTAGTGGAATCAGACTTTAACATTTAACACAGAAAGGATATGGCAATGGAAAATTTACAACTTAAAAAGATTGCTAATGAGGTTAGGAAGAGTATTATCAGGGAAGTGCATAGTGCAAAATCCGGTCATCCGGGCGGTTCACTTTCAGCAGCAGATATGATGACATTTCTATATTTTGAAGAAATGAATGTAGATTCGAAAATCCCCAAAAATCCGAAGAGAGACAGATTTGTGCTGTCAAAGGGACATGTAGCACCGGCACTTTACGGAGTTTTGGCTGAGAAAGGTTATCTGCCGAAGGAAGATTTGTTAACACTTAGAAAACCGGGTTCTTATCTGCAGGGGCATCCTGATATGAAACATACTCCGGGAATAGATATGTCATCAGGTTCTTTGGGACAGGGGATTTCTGCAGCAGTTGGAATGGCGCTGGCTGGAAAAATAGATAAACAAGAATACAGAGTGTATACGATGCTTGGAGACGGTGAGATTGAAGAAGGACAGGTTTGGGAAGCGTCTATGCTTGCAGGTCACAGAAAGTTAGATAATCTTGTAGTGATAGTTGATAATAATAATCTTCAAATTGACGGAACGGTTGAGGAAGTATGCTCTCCTTATCCGATTGACAAGAAGTTTGAAGCTTTTAATTTTCATACAATTACAATTAACGGACATGATTTTGATGAAATCAGAAGCGCTTTAAAGGAAGCGAGGGAAACTGAAGGAATGCCGACGGCAATTATTATGAATACCGTTAAGGGAAAAGGTGTTTCTTACATGGAAAATGCAGTGGGCTGGCATGGTTCTGCTCCTGATGATGAAAAATTTGCAATAGCAATGGAAGAATTAGAGAAAGCAGGTGAAGCATTATGTCAGAAATAAAGAAGATTGCAACAAGAGAGAGTTATGGTGATGCTTTAGTTGAATTGGGAAAAGAGCATGATAATCTGGTAGTTTTAGATGCAGATCTTGCAGCGGCAACTAAGACCGGAAAGTTTAAAAAAGAATTTCCAAACAGACATATTGACTGCGGTATAGCAGAATCAAATATGATAGGAATTGCTGCAGGACTTTCGACATGCGGAAAAGTTCCGTTTGCAAGTTCATTTGCGATGTTTGCCGCAGGCCGTGCTTTTGAGCAGGTTCGTAATACAGTAGGATATCCGCATTTAAATGTAAAGATAGGAGCTACGCATGCAGGAATTTCTGTCGGCGAGGATGGAGCAACTCATCAATGTAATGAGGATATAGCACTTATGCGCACGATTCCGGGAATGACAATTATAAATCCATGTGATGATATTGAAGCAAGACAGGCTGTAAAAGCTGCATATGAGATGGACGGTCCGGTATATTTAAGATTTGGACGTTTGGCAGCACCGGTAATCAATAAAGAGGATTATAAATTTGAGCTTGGCAGAGGTGTTGTGATGCGTGAAGGGAAAGATGTTACAATCGTGGCAACAGGGCTTATGGTTTCAGCTTCTCTGGAAGCAGCAGAAAAGCTGGCAGTAGATGGAATTGACGCAGAGGTTATTAATATTCACACAATAAAGCCGCTTGATGAGGATATGATTGTAAAATCAGCACAGAAGACAGGGAAAGTAGTGACAGTGGAGGAACATTCCATAATTGGCGGATTGGGAAGCGCTGTATGTGACTGCCTTTGCGCAAAAAATCCTGTACCTGTTACAAAGATAGGTATAAATGATGTATTTGGACATTCCGGTCCGGCATTAGAGCTTCTTAAGGAGTTTGGATTAGACGGTGAAGGCGTATACAAAAAAGTAAAAGTAGCGTTGGCGTAGATTACATTTATATATTTAATAATTATTCAGAGTAAGATAGCTTGAGCAGACCGGTTGGTATGCACAAGCTATTTTTTGTTAATTCTCCATTCAAGCGGATCCGTATTCGGATTTGAAGTAAGGTCAGGTGTTTGAGAAGCAGGTGCGTTATTATTATCTTCATTTGTGTCCTCGTTGACAGATAGTGTATCAAGCGAAGTTTTAAGAAGTATGGAGGCTTCCTCTTCTGAAATGCTCATAGCTTCTGCAAGTTCCGGTATTGTTGGAACACGCCCGAGCTGTTCGTTTAGTTTTTGCGTTATAGAATCGAGATGATTCAGTTTGTCTGCTAAGTGCTGTCCGATTCTGTCTGAGTTTATTTGAGAATTAATAGTATTTTTTAAAGCTGTAATTACTCTGTCCTGCATAAAAGTATCAAAGTCTCCGGAATCTGATGTGTAATCAGAGATTGCGGTCATAAGCTCAATATTGCCTTCCTGAATTAAATCCCCGAATGTGACACCTTTTCCGCGATAATTTTGCGCAGTGTCTGCTGCCATTGAAAGACATGATTCGACAAGTTTTGTCACAACTGAAACATCACCCTGAATGAGTTTGTTGACAAGCTGTTTTTTCTCAAGCCGGCTTATAGGGGGGATAGTATTCATTTCGTCCATATACATTTTAATAAAGGCAAGTTCTTCTTCAGATTCTGTCGGTATGGAAGAATCAGGTGTATTATCTGATAAAGAAAAACCAGTCCCATCTGCAGTTCCATTTGAAGAAGTGTCATTGAAGAAAAGATTTTCACCATTTTGTTTTAAATCAAAGCCTTCAACAGTTATTTTGTTGATTGTCAGATAGTCATAAATAAATTTATACTGGCTTTCATCTTCGATTAAGTCTTTAAAATATAATTTGACATCATCAAAAGTGATTTTATTGCCCTGTGCAGCGGCAAATTCTACAAGGGAAGTAAGTGTTTCGCTAAACAGTGTTTTTTTATCCATGAAAATCTCCATTCCGCGCGGATTTACCGCGACATTAATAACTATGAAATATTAAATTTCCTGTTTCAATAAATAAGATAATACATAAAAGTCTTGCAAAAATCAAGGATAATGGGTAACATTTAACTAGTGAATAATATATACAGGAGCTATAATGAAGGACAAAATAAAAAAGATTACAAAAAGCAGGGTTTTTACGTTATTTGAAATATTATTGTTCATTGCAGTGTGTATGGGGACAGGGGCGCTGATGTCATTTGTAAAACACGAATCTGATCCAACAGAACAGGCTGTAGAATATTTTAGGGCGTTCGTACAGAGAGACTATAACAAAATGTATAGTTATATAGAGCGCAAAGAAGGATATTATATTAATGAAACAATGTATAAAGCCGAGATGAAAAAACAGAGAGAGAGTATGGTAATTGATACTTACGACATAAAAGAACCTGAAAAAAAAGACGGAGTTAAGCAGGTAGAGATTGTATGTACTGACAGCGAGGCAGACAAGAGCCGGAGTTTTGTAATTAAATTCGCGGAAAAAAGAAAAGGCATTCAATTGATTCCGGATTATTATGTTAATATTGATGATATGTTTGTTGAAAATATCACAGTAGTGATGAAAAAAAATAATTATTTGGAATTGAATGGTGAAAAGATTACAGATAAAATGGCTGATATAGGTACAAATCTGCAAGGAAATACTGTTTATACTCTAAAAGGAGTGTTGAAAGGAAGATATAAGGCGGCGGCAACGAATGAATATTATTCTGCACTGCAGTATGTTGATTTGGAAAAGCAGGGTACTGAAGTTGATTTGACAAAACAGGGTTATACTGCAAATGAGAAATATACGAAACTGATTCTTGCAGGAGGACAAAATGTTGTCGAAAAATTTTATGCCGCAGTGAGAAACAGAAAGCCTGACGACAAAAAGCTCATAGAGTGTTTTGAGAATAATAAAAAATTAAAAAGCAAAGTCAGGGATGCTGTAGAAAGCTCTCAGGATGTAGTATACTGGCCTGATGTGAAAAACATAGATAGTTATAAAGTGATAGATTTTGAAATGAGCACATTAAAGCCCGTAATAAAATATTTTCCGACGAAGAGAAGCTATGAGCTGACGTATACTTATAGTTATGAGTATGTTTCAGCTACAGATACGGCATTATATACCAGTTATGTGTACAGCCTTTCAGGAAAGTGCAGTTCTACAATGAAGCTGACTTATACACTAAAGGGGGAAAATATCGTGCTGACAGATATAAAAATAAAAAATAAAAATAAGAAAGAGGGGCAATAATCTGCATAATAAATGCAGCAGTAAAGAAATGAAAGAAATATGGAAACCGGGAAATATGCTTTATCCGATTCCGGCAGTGCTGGTTACGGTAAGTGATGACAAGGGCAAAGATAATGTGTTGACAATTGCTTGGACCGGAACGGTGTGTTCTGATCCGGCAATGGTTTATATATCAGTGAGACCGTCCAGATATTCTTATGATATACTAAAAGAGACGGGGGAGTTTGTAATAAATCTCACGACAAAAGAGCTGGCTTTTGCTACAGATTACTGTGGAGTAAGGTCAGGAAGGAATGAGGACAAGTTTAAGGCAGCAAAGCTCACAAAAGAAAAAGCAAGCTATGTAGGAGCACCGTTAATTAGAGAGAGTCCGGTAAATATTGAATGCAGGGTTGTAGACGTGATTCCTTATGGAAGTCATGATATGTTTGTAGCCAAGGTGTTATGTGTACATGCGGATAAAAAATATATGGATGAATCGGGAAGATTCGATTTGGAAAAAGCACAGCCGCTTGTGTATTCCCACGGACAGTATTATTCTACCGGAAAGAAGTTGGGAAAGTTTGGATACTCAGTAAGAAAGAAACAAAAAACGAAAAAGTAGTTCGGATATGAATATCCGGCAGAAAATTAAAAAGAAATTAGGAGGACAATATGAGAAAGATTAACTGGGCAATTTTAGGAACAGGAGTAGTTGCTAACGAAATGGCAGTGGCACTCACAAATGCAGGAAAGGAAATTTATGCAGTAGGTAACAGAACCCATTCAAAAGCGGTAGATTTTGCGCAGAAGTATGGAATAAAGAAAGTGTATGATGATTTTAAAGATATGTTTTCTGATCCGGAAGTAGATGTAATTTACATTACAACGCCTCATAATACGCATATAGAGTTTATGAGAGAGGCATTAAAGAATGGAAAGCATCTTTTGACTGAAAAATCCATTACATTAAACAGTGACGAACTTAATGAGGCAATAGAACTTGCAAAGCAAAATGATGCAATTCTCTGCGAGGCAATGACAATTTTCCATATGCCTATATATAAGAAATTAAGAGAAGTGCTTGACAGCGGTAAGCTTGGAAAAGTAAACATGATTACCATGAATTTTGGAAGCTACAAAGAATATGATATGAACAATAGATTTTTTAATAAAAATCTTGCGGGCGGAGCAATGCTTGATATAGGTGTGTATGCTATTTCCTTTGTCAGATGGTTTATGGATTCAAAACCTACGAAGGTTTTGTCGCAAGTAAAGTATGCTCCGACAGGTGTAGATGAACAGGCAACAATACTGCTTCAGAATGATGATAATCAGATGGCGTCGGTAGCCCTCACCCTGCATTCAAAGCAGCCAAAAAGAGGAATGGTGTCATGTGATAAGGGATATATAGAAATCATGGAATATCCAAGAGCATGGGAAGCTGTAATCACATATACAGATGACGGACATACAGAAAAAATTTCAGCAGGTGTTCATGAAGAGGCACTTAAATATGAAATGGAAGATATGGAACAGGCAATAGAGGGTGCTGAAAATACAACATGGCTTGAATACACAAAAGATGTAATGGATATAATGACACAGATTAGAAGAGAATGGGGAATGTATTATCCTGAGGAAATGAAATAATATAATAAAAATATTTGGCGGACGGAGCAGCACATGGAATCAAAAATAATATTTCATATAGATGTAAATTCGGCATATTTGAGCTGGACAGCAGTTAAAATGCTTCGGGATGGCAGTTCTATTGACATAAGAAATATTCCGGCAGTAATAGGTGGAAACAGAGAAACCCGGCATGGAATAGTATTAGCGAAATCAATATCTGCAAAAAAGTTTGGAATTGTGACAGGAGAGCCGATTTCCAATGCAGTTAAAAAATGCCCGGATATAGCTATAGTGCCGCCGGAACATGATTATTACGCTATGCAGAGCCGTAAATTGATGAGCCTGCTTCGAAGTTTTACACCTTATATCGAGCAGGTGAGTGTAGATGAGTGCTATATGGATTTTTCGCGAATAAAAAATTCTTATGTAACTCCTGAAGAGGCTGCATACAAAATAAAAGATACAGTTAAGGAACAGTTGGGATTTACAGTCAATATCGGAATATCTGACGTTAAAGTTTTGGCAAAGATGGCGTCAGATTTTACCAAGCCTGATAAAGTGCATACGCTTTATAAAAGTGAGATAGAAGAAAAAATGTGGCATCTTCCGGTAGAAGATTTATTCATGGCAGGAAAATCAAGTGTAGATACATTGCATAAACTGGGTATATTTAATATAGGACAACTTGCAAAAAGTCCTGTAAATATATTAGAATCTCATATGAAAAGTCATGGCAGGGTTTTGTGGGAATATGCAAACGGCATTGATTCAGGTGTAGTTAATTTCGAGAAAGAAGATGCAAAGGGTATTGGAAATTCTGTCACGCTTCCATATGATTACGAAAAAATTGATGAGATAAGAAAAGTTCTCCTGCAATTGTCAGAGAAGGTGGGAGGAAGGCTTAGGAGCGAGAGACAGAAGGCAAAAACAGTTGCAGTGGAAATAAAATATAATGATTTTACAAAAGCGTCTAAACAGACCACTGTAGATAATGCTACAGATTCAGGAACGGAGATATACAATTTATCAAACAGTTTGTTTAAAGAGTTGTGGTCGGGAAATCCTATCAGACTGATTGGAGTGAGAACCGCAAATCTTGTGGAAGAAAATGAACCTGAACAGATGTCTATTATGGACATGATTGGGACAGATTCGGCAGGACAGGCAAAGATATCCAGAGAGAAAATAAAGAAGCTTGATGCAGCACTGGATGCAATCAAGGGCAAATATGGCGAGGGAGCGGTACAGCGGGCAAGTCTGCTGCAAAAACGTGAAAAGCATGATATGAAAGATGAATAGGATAGCACAAATAATGACAGCTGACCTAAAAGGACTGAAGAAGGAGTTTACTTATGAAAGATAACATTGTTTTAATCGGAATGCCGGGGGTTGGAAAGAGCACAGCAGGCGTAATACTTGCAAAGATTCTCGGATACCAGTTTGTGGATGCAGATTTGGTAATACAGGAGCGTCATAGAAAACTTTTGAAGGAAATTATTGCCGAGAGAGGCGTGGATGGCTTTGTACAGGTTGAAAATGATGTCAATAAATCACTGAACCCGCACAAGTCAGTAATTGCTACCGGTGGAAGCGTGGTTTATGGAAAAGAAGCAATGGAGCATCTTTCGGAAATAGCAACAGTAGTTTACTTAAAACTTGAACTGCCGGCGCTTACAAGACGTTTGGGCAATTTGAAAAAGCGTGGAGTTGTGCTTCGGGACGGACAGACTTTGAAGGATATATATGATGAAAGAATACCGCTGTATGAAAAATATGCGGATATAATAGTGGACGAGCATCACTGTACAATTGAAAGGACAGTACAGAAAATAATAAATAAATTAAAGGAGGATATCAATAATTAAAATCAGTCATCTTATGGAAAGCAGGAAAATTCCTGTATTTACCATTCTATTTATGATACTGATGATGATAATGACTGTCTCTTATACACATCTCCGAGC
>ENA-OYWE01000183-OYWE01000183.1-human-gut-metagenome-genome-assembly--contig:-NODE-183-length-17160-cov-6.830167_pt1 | contig 17160 bp, 8 predicted proteins | sample MGYA00244166_ERZ653389 | MGnify/ENA primary metagenome ERZ653389 (study PRJEB26926, sample SAMN06165040) | human gut metagenome | biome: ENVO:00009003; feature: ENVO:2100002; material: ENVO:00002003... | reverse complement strand
ATCTACACTTATGCGATCGTCGGCAGCGTCAGATGTGTATAAGAGACAGCCCTGGGTATATATGCTGTACACCGCTCCTTCCTTTTCACGCACCTCACTGATAAGGCGGGTAGAGATAATCTGTGCCGACATGGATGCCAGAAGGCGGTTCTTGAATGAATAAGGCATCTTTCCGCTGACGATGACAGCCGCACTACCCTGTGGTACTTCCATCTTCATGGTAAATTCCTTCTCTTCGTTGCCGGCCTTGATTTCGAGTGCGCTGTCGTACTTCACTTCGGCTTTCTTTCCCTTTACAGAAGGCAGTGAACCGATGTACTGTTCTGCCAGTGCTTTCAGTTCAGCCTCATCGAAGTTGCCGCTGAATACAAACGTAAACTCGCCTGCATTGGCCAACTGTTCATGGATAATGTCCAGAATACCTTCACGGCTGGCCTTTTCGATGTCGCTCACTCCAAACACCTGTTTCATCGGAGAGGCATACAGGAATTCCTGTACCTTCTTCTGGAAGACAAAGTTCGGATTCTCTTCCTGATTCTGCAGCAAACCTTTGTACAGGTTCTGCATGGAAGCAAACTCATCCGCTGTCACATTCAGTCCGGTAAAGGTCATGTAAATCATCTCCATGTAAGTCTTCAGGTCCTTGGGAGTCGTATTCCCTGACAGGCCGCGTGAATATTCATCCAGTGCGATGTTCAGCGATACCTGCTTTCCGGCCAACAGCTTGCCCAGGTCGGAATTCGTGAAATTACCCAGTCCGTGCTGTTCGAGTACAGCCGGCATAAAGAGCAGGTCGGCAGCCTTGTCGTTGCCATATACCGATGTACCTCCCTTGGCAACTGCCGTCAGACTGATTTCATCCGACTTGAAGTCGGTCTTCTTCACAATCACCTTGGCACCGTTGGAAAGCACCCATTCCTTTGCACCGAAGTCAGACAATACGTTTTCCTTCACTACCTTTCCGGCAGCAGGCAGTTCACTGACCAGCGGTTCGTTCTTCACGTTATCCACATAAGGAGCAATGTCCTCGGCTTCCACCTGACTCAGCAGGGCAAGTACCTCTTCGTGGGTCGGACACGCCTCTCCCTCACGCTCCGGCATCAGTCCCAGTACTACCAGGTTCTTGTCCGAGATGAGCTGTGAGAACACCTGGTTGACGGCCTCCACCGGAATCTGGTTGACAATCATGCTCATCATCTGGTACTCTGTCTCTATTCCAGGGATAGGCTTCTTGTCGATAAAGTTGCGTACGTACGATTCTGCCAGTGTCTTGTTCTCCTGCTGGTTGCGGTTGTTGTACGCCTTTTCCAACTGAGAAAGATACTCCGTACGGCAACGGGCATATTCCGTGGCTGTGAATCCACCTCTCTTGGCACGCAGGGCCTCACGGTATACCGCCTTCAGACCTTCGTCGAAAGTATTGCCCTTCGGCACCATCACCAGCTGGAAAGCCTGCTTGGTCTTGGCCATCAGGAACTCCTGGTGACTGGCAGCGGCTACGGCAAACGGAGCGTCAGCCTTCTGTCCCAGTTCGTTCAACCGCATCTGCAGCATCATCTCTGCCATGTCGAGCAGGTATTCGGTAGTCACGTCGGCCATCGTACCCTTCAGTGAATCGGGCAGTGCATCATACTTGAACATCAGCTGTGCCACGTAGTTGCTCTGTTCCTTGTCGGCCCCGAAAGCCACAATCGGCTTCTCATTGTCGGCCACCGGATAATAGACTCTTTCGGCCGGATTCACCGGAGTCTCAATCTTGGAGAACATCTCCTTGATTTTCCCTTCGATACGGTCTACATCGATGTCACCCACCACTACAATACCCTGCAGGTCGGGACGATACCACTTCTCGTAATAATCACGCAATGCCTGGTGCGGGAAATTATCCACCACTTCCATGGTTCCGATAGGCAGACGATAAGCGTAACGGCTGCCCGGATAGATTTCCGGAAGCAGTTTTTCGACAATTCGCATGCTCGGAGGAGTCTGGCTTCTCCATTCCTCGTGAATGACAGAGCGTTCCTCATCGATTTCCTTGCCGTCGAGCAACAGTCCGTCGGCCCAGTCGCACAAAATCATCAGACAGGAATCCTGCACACCGATGCGCTCGGTCGGTACGCTGGAAATACGATACACCGTTTCATCAATGCTGGTATAGGCATTCAGGTTCTGGCCGAACTTCACACCCACCGATTCCAGCCATTTGATCATGGAGTTTCCGGGGAAATTACGGGTTCCGTTAAAACACATGTGCTCCAGGAAATGAGCCAGTCCGCGCTGGTTGTCTTCTTCCAGAATACTTCCCACTTTCTGTGCAATATAGAAATCCACCTGATTCTTCGGATATTCATTATGACGGATATAATAAGTCAGTCCGTTGTCCAGTTTACCGATTCTCACTTCCTTGTCTACCGGTACAGGAGGCATCTGCTGTTGTGCCCTGACCACTGTCGGCACGCAGGCAAATCCCGCCATGGCGATAAACGCCAGTCTCATTACTTTTCTCATAACTTTACTTTTTTAGGTTATACCGTTAAATTTTGATTGCACAAATATATAGGCTTCCCACCACATTCTATGTTATCATAAGGTTAACATTCTTATTTAACTCAAAAAATTTCTCATATAACCCGTTCAGACAGACCATTCCTCAGATACAAACTGCCTCCGAAGCAGCAATCCGACTGCTTCGGGGACAGTGAATCCCGGCTTTCCTTTCCCCGGAATCTCCGCTGTATCCCGGGACCTTACTGCGCTCCCAGGTTCTCAAACGTCCGCTCTTCCTTCACGACTCCCGACACAATGCCTTCCGCATAATAGGTTTCCGCCAAAGGAAGGTACTTTTCAAACATTTCCTGAGTCACCTCCCAGTCATTGCCTTCACACCACGGAACCTGTGCCTTTCCACAACGGTCCACAAACCCCAGTTCCCAGTCGCCCAGTTCCGAATAAAAGGCATTTGCCCGGAAAGCCTCTCTTCCGTGCGTCAGAGGCAGGTTCTCTTCCACATACGGACGGCCGCTGCGCAAAGAATCGGCCAGCATGGCATAAAACTTCTCCCACCGTTTTCCATAATAGTCTTTCAGGAGACCGCACCATTCCCTCCACGAATAATCAAAAATCAGCGGATCTCCGTCGCCGCCCCAGATCGTTACCAGGGCCGTCGCATCCCTTTCAAACAAATCCTTTTCGGCCTCCGTCTCTCCCCACGAACGGGCATCGGCAAGCCATCTGTAGAAATTAAATTCCGGACGGGTATGCAACAGCCGGTCTACATCCTCCAGCAAGGCCAGGAAGCACTGGCTGTGACGCTCAAAGTCGGCAAGATTCCCCTTCCGGTACGCCTCCACCGCCTTCTTATGAATCACCTGACCCAGGTTGCTCATGATCTGCCGCTGCACATCCATCACATCAAACCGGTACGCATCCGACCCCTTCAGTTGCGCACTGTCCGCCATCAGCAACGACTGCGCCCTGATCAGCAGTTCGGGAGGATACGGAATGCCGAGACCCGCATTGGGACCCGACTTCTTGACGTCCAGTGCCGGACGGGCCGCCAGGATGGAACTCCGTTCCGTACCGTTGGTACCCGGACGATAAGGCCCTTCCCACAGACAAAGCAGTCCCTGACAGGCATGCTCACTCTGCGGTCCGTAACGGCGCAAGGCATATTCCTTCAGGTCCACCTTCCCCATGTGCAAAGGCATCTCAAAAGCCAGTTCATAATACAGCGGATTCTGCTCGATGGCCTCCATGAACAATCCGCTTCCGCAGATATTCGGCGACTTTTTCACCGCCTCCTCATACTGGTTGCCTGCCAGCAGCTGCAGGTCACCATGAAGGTTGATTCTTCCCCCAAAATTATGTAGGTTGCCCGCCACTGCCGGATACCCCCAGTAGGCACTGTCCTGCTGGCACCGTCCTCCGTTCAGGTCCAGAATCAGCAGCTCGTCTTTGGGAACCGCCTTCACGATAGGCTCACGCAAGCTCCAGGCCTGCATGGCCCAGACAGCCTCCGGGTCAAAATTCCGGAACAACGTATTGATGGACTTGCCCACGGCTCCCAGGTATTCGGGAGTATCTACCGGCGGCTGGCTCTCGTGGAAGGGATCGGCCGCATACACCCCATGAGCCCCATACAGTCTTTTCTCTTCTTCCAGGAAGTCGCGGCCCAATACCTGAAACAGCGAATCAGTCGGATCCAGTTGTGCAGCCCCGGTAAACCCGCACCAGGAAGGCTGAAGACGGATTTTCGCCTCCGGATACTTGTCTTTCAGTTCACGGGGCACATATCCCGAAAAGCCCTGCTGGATGGGCTGCATGCCCAGTTCCAGCTGGCGCTCCATGATTTGCTTTCCCAAGCGGGCATGTGCATCAATCCACGACTTCGGAAGCGGACCGCCATAGCTTTGCAGGTTCTGCATCCACTGCCAGGCCATGTGTCCGGGAGCAGCCAAAAACGCACGGGCCTCCTCGTCAGTAAAACGATGCTTCAGCAACGTATTGTACCATACCGCCTCCAGTCCGACCACCGACAGCGGCATATTGATGGAGTTCATGGCCATGTAGTCGATTTCACGCTGCCACCGCTCCCAGTCCCACCAGGGGGCAGAATAACTCAGGGTACAGTAATTCATGTAAACGCGGTATTTGCCGTTGATGGTATTCCTCACCGCCTTCTCCGGCAGCGGCAGGCGCTCCGGCAGGTCCAGTCGGTTGCCCAACCAGGACACGTGCACCCGGCAAGTATATTTCAGATACTGGTTGTAAGCCGTAGCCAGCGCCACCGGATTGTTGCCACGCAGCACAATCCGCCCGTCCTGCGGCACGATTTCATAGACATCCATTCCATGCTCAGGAGGAATCAGTTCCAGCACAAACTGTTTTCCATACCCGGGTGTTACCCGCTCAATCAATGCGTAAGCGGCCTCAATCTCAGGAGTCACCTGCTTACATCCTGTCATCCACAGGATACCCCATAACATACAAAGCCAAATTTTTGTTCTCATAGTAATCATTTATCTGTTTTCATCTGATGTGTCATACAAGATGCCCCTGCCCAGCGCCTGCCTGTCAGGAACCGGCAATATGGTGTTTCTCTACGTAATCAGGGTGGCACGCAAAAATAGGCAATTCCCTGAAAAAAACGTTCGTCTCCTCTTTTATCTTTACTGAACTGCAGCCCAAAGGGCTACTTCCTTTCTTTTATACAGCAACCGGCCTTCATGGATAAGCGTAAGGCCGGACAGTGTTTTTTATCTGCTCCTTCTTCATAAACAGAATCAGCAGCATGATTTGATTAATTTGCGCCGTTGATTAATCCATTCACGCTGCTGATTCAAGGATTCACGACGCTCAGTCAACTACTGTTCTTTATTCATCAACCTTGCCGTACCGGTCTTTGGGGGTTTCCTTCCCCAGGAAAAGACTTTTCCAGAAACGTGCGGAGACCACCGTATTTTCTTTCTATACCGCCCCGTTGCCGTTTGTCTAAAAATCATACATCCGGTGTCTAAATATTAGACATTCGGCCAAAGAGAGAATATCTAAAACCAACTGATAATAAAGTAGATAATCTCTTGGCACGCTCTTTGTCTCCGGGAAAGAGGAACACTTTATTTTGTAAGAATCATGAAAGGATTACATACCTATTTCATCTTTTTGAGACGCAACCCTTCTTTTGCTTTCGTCAACCTGTTCGGACTGACCACGGCATTTGTCTTTGTACTGCTGATAGCGAATATGGTTACCCGCCAGCTGACGGCCGACCGGAAACTGAAGGATGTGGAACGTATCTATGTCTTGTCGAACGAACATTACGCGGCCTCCCACTACCTGGTGGGAGAACGGCTGGCTTCGCGGTATCCCGACATAGAGGACTGGTGCGGAGTGAATACCGAGGGGATGGACAACCTGATATATGCCACGTACCAGGATAAAAAGACGAGGGTCAGACTTCATGCGGTAAAGGAAAATTTCTTCCGTTTCTTCTCGTTCCGCCTGCTCCACGGCAACCCCGACCAGGTGCTGGCCGACCGCTACAGCATAGTACTGACCGAATCGGGGGCCCGCAGGTTGTTCGGAAACGAAGATCCGGTGGGAAAGACCTTGCAGCTTTCGGGCGGCAAACAGCCGGTCTACACCGTAACCGGCATTGTGGAGGATATGGACCGTTCGCTGTTCAGTGCAGAGACCGACGGCTTCGTCCCCTTCGATATGGTAGATTACATCAACTATGGCAGCAGCCGGAACAATCCGCAGATGAACAATGCGGGAGGCACCATGATCTTTGCACGCTTCGCCAAGGGATGCGACCCGAACGCAAAGAACAAAGACCTGCTGGATTTCCAGAAGAGTTTTTTCTGGCTGTACCAGTTCAACTACATGGAAAAGGCTTTATGGATACCGATGCGCGAACTGTATTTCTCAGAGATACTGGCCCCGAATATGGAACAGTACAGTCTGACCAAGGTGGTGATATTCGGAGTCTCCGGCCTGCTGATTCTGCTGATGGCTATCTTCAACTACCTCAGCATGAGCGTGGCACAGATCAGTTTCCGTGCCAAGGAAATGGCTACCCGCCGGCTACTGGGATCGTCGCAGACTGCCATCTTCTGGCGGATGATGGGCGAAGCCTTGCTGATGGTGGCGGCGGCGCTCGGACTGGCCTTCCTGATTGCACTGGCCATCGAGCCGCAGGTCGATAAGATTTTCCATACACGGACCGACCTGTATGGCGACCTCGGACCGCTTACCCTGGGCAGTTACCTGGCAGTAGCAGTGGCAGTCGCCTTTCTGGCCGGCTTTGTACCGGCCTCCCTGCTGGTACGCTACAAGCCGATAGACATTGTGAAGGGCAACCTGCGCAGGAAGACCAAGTCTGTTTACCTGAGGGCCCTGTACGTACTGCAAACGGGACTGACGCTGGCCATGCTGTGCTGCAGCATCTATCTGGGCAGGAAAGTATACTGTGTCTTGCATGAGCCTCTGGGGTATAGCTACGGACAGGTACTGGACTATCCGCGCACAGGGACCCTGCAGCAGATGAGGCTTTTCAGAAGCGAGGCACTGAAACGGCCGTTCGTAAAATACGTGTGTTTCACGCAGGGAACCCCCAACAGCCGGGGCAACAATAACTCCATGCAGGCCTATACCGGACAGGATGATTTGAAGAACATCAGTTTCCAGGTGTTCCGTACCGATACAGTGTTTACGCATATTTTCCGGATTCCGGTACAGCGGAAGGAACGGGCAACGGGGCACGGAGAGACATACCTGTTTTCGGAAAGCACTTTCCGGGAACTGGCACTGAAGCCGGAAGAGGTGACGGAAATCCGTACGCAGGACGATGCCTTCCCGGTCAACGGCTATTTCGGCGACCTGAAATTCGGTTCGATACTGGACATTCAAAGTCCGCACCTCATCTCGGAAATGCCGGCCGACAGCATCCGCCCCTGGAACATACTGGTAGAAGTACAGGGAAATGACCCGGAAGCCTGCCGGAAAGAACTGGACCGGTTGTATGCCCGCATCACAGAAGGCATTCCCTTCGATTCGGCCTGGTATGCCGACGAGGTAAAAGAGACGTACCGCGACATGACCGGGATGCAGCAGCTGCTCTTCGGATTTACGGCGGCAGCGTTCATCATCTCTCTGTCGGGACTGACTGCCATGAGCCTGTATTTCATCAGTCAGCGGAAGCGTGACATGGCCGTACGGAAGGTGTTCGGCTCGACCCAGCAAAAGGAGATGATGCGGCTGATGAAGTTCGTACTGGTCTCCCTGGGCATGGCACTCGTCATGGCACTGCCGCTGATCAGTATCGGTGTCCGGCTGATTGACCGGGCCGTGAATTTCCGGAACGGTATGGAAGGATGGATCCTACCGGTAGCCTTCCTGACCGTGGCTCTTCTGTCATTGGCCTCCATCTGGCTCATCAGCCGGCAGGCGGTAAGAGAAAACCCGGTCGACCATCTGAAAACCGAATAATTCCTCACCACAAATAAATTAATATCATTAAACATATACCATTATGATCAAGATTGAAAATCTCAGCAAATCCTTCCGCACTACGGAAGTGGAAACCATTGCACTGAATAATGTAAGTCTGGAAGTCGGCGAAAAAGAGTTTGTGGCCATCATGGGCCCCTCGGGCTGCGGCAAGTCGACCTTGTTGAACATCCTGGGACTGCTGGATAATCCGTCATCGGGCAATTATTACCTGGACGGAAAGGAGGTAGGGCATCTGAAAGAGAAAGACCGTACCCGCGTCCGGAAAGGAAACATCGGTTTTGTGTTCCAGAGTTTCAACCTGATTGACGAGCTGAATGTATTTGAGAACGTGGAACTGCCGCTGACTTACCTGAACATCCCTGCCGACGAGCGCAAGCGCAGGGTGAACGAAATCCTGTCGCGCATGAACATCAGTCACCGGGCCAAACATTATCCGCAGCAGCTTTCGGGCGGACAGCAGCAGCGTGTGGCCATTGCCAGGGCAGTGGTATCGAATCCGAAGATTATTCTGGCGGATGAGCCTACCGGAAACCTGGATTCGAAGAACGGACAGGAGGTCATGGAACTGCTTACCGAACTGAACAAGGAGGGAACGACCATTGTCATGGTGACGCACAGTCAGCGCGATGCAGGATTTGCAGGAAGAACCGTCCACCTGTTCGACGGACAGATTGTGTCTTCTATCGATGAGATGTAGGTCATCGGCCAGCTGACAGAAAGGTACAAACGGATGACTGATCACAGTATTAATGAATGAACAGATAACAGCATACAGGATATGAAACGGGCTTTTCAGAATCTTTTCCGGAAGGGGGAAGGGAATCCGATCAAGATTGTCTGCCTGGGCGTGGGACTGGCCATCGGACTGGTCATGCTGGCGGAAGTTATCTTCGAACGGTCGTACGACAATTTTATTCCCCGGCTGGAGGATACGTATCAGATACAGAGTGCTTATGCGAGTTCGACCGATCTCAGCGAGCACAAGCAAAGAAATTATTCAAGTGTATCGGGGGCCATTGCTCCCGGTATCAAGACGTATTGCCCGGAGGTAGAGGCGGCTACACGGTATACGGAACTCAACTACGAGATGAAGCTGGTGACGGAAGACCAGCGGATAATACAGGGAAATGCGTTTTTCTGCGACAGTGCTTTCTTCGATGTATTCCCGCGCGACCTGCTGGTGGGAGAAGACCCGCATACGGGACTGGAGAAGGCGAATCAGGCTTATATTTCTTCGGAAATGAGTGAGAAACTGGGAGGTGAGATAGTTGGGAAGACCCTTTACTGGAAAGAATTTCCGCAGTTCCGGCTGACCGTGGCAGGGGTCTTCGAGGCCTTTCCGGAGAATACGCACCTTCCGAAGATGGACGTGCTGGTGGCCATGCCTACCATCGGACAGGTAAGTTGGGACGGCAGGAACAACTGGGTGGGAAATGACCGTTATGCCGGATACATACGGCTGGCTCCGGGCACCGACCCGAAAGTGCTGGCCCCGGGGGTTGAGCATATGATGGATGTGCACGGAATTACCGAAAGTATTCGTCAGGCAGGCGGTACCCTGAAATACAGTTTCCATCCGGTGGAGGAACTCTTTACGGCCTCCGATTATAACCGCATCATGAACCTGGTCTTCCTGGGATTTGGCATCATCATGCTGATGGTGGCGGTACTGAACTACATCCTGCTGGTGGTTTCCTCACTGGTCAACCGGGCCAAGAGCATTGCGACCTACCGCTGCTACGGGGCCGGTAACAAGGAGATTTACCGGATGATTTTCACAGAGTCGGGACTGCACTGCTTCCTGAGTCTGATACTGGCGGTATTGATTGTGTTCGGCCTGCAGGACTTTCTACAGGAGCAGATCGGTCACAGTCTGTCGTCCCTCTTCCCTCCTGCGACTCTGGTGGTATGCCTGGGGGTAACCCTGGCCGTGGCTGCGGCATGCGGTCTCCTGCCGGAATATTTCTATACCCGTATTCCGGTGACTTATGCTTACCGCCGGTATACGGAACATAAACGGTTGTGGAAACTGGGACTGCTCTTCGTGCAGTTCCTGCTGACCTCGCTGTTTGTGTGCCTGCTGACCGTCATCGGTCTGCAATATCATAACCTGACGCATTTCCAGACCGGGTTCGAATACCGGAACGTAGTGTATGTCTCACTGCCCGGAACGAAACCGGTGGAACGGGAACGGTGTGTGCAGGAACTGAAAAAACTGCCGAATGTCAGTGGGGTGACCTGGGGATATCAGGAGATGTTCCTGACCTGCAGCGGCAATAATGTGTTCATGGAGGGAGAAGACAGGCAACTGTTCAACGTGGCGGATATGTACCTGGTGGGACTGGATTATCACCGGACGTTCGAGATTCCGGTCATTGAGGGACGCACGTTCACCCCTCATCTGAGAGACAGCCTGACACAGGAGGTGATGGTGAGCCGCAGTTTTGTGGAGAAGATGAAGCAACTGGGTATCTGGAAGGATTCTCCCATCGGAAAGACCTTCTGCATTACGGAGCACCAGGGACAGGCCAGAATATGCGGGGTGTATGAGAACATCCAGCTGGGATCGCAGGTAGCTGAAAAGTATGATTCCCGTCCTACGGTCATGTTTTACGGGAATGAGCCCAACCACCAGCTGTATATACGGCTGAAAGAAACGGGCAGCCGGCAAATGGAAGAGATACAGCGGGTGATTACGGAGACCATGCCCAGTCAGGACAAGAAGGTATACAGTCTGAACATGGACATGGAGAACCTCTACAATGGGGTCCTGCACATACGGAACAGCGTCCTCTTTGCCGGCATCTGTATCCTGCTCATCGCACTCATCGGACTGACGGCCTATGTAAGGGATGAGGTCAACCGCCGCCGCTCGGAAATTGCCATCCGCATGATACACGGTGCAGGCATCGGCAACGTGGAACGGCTCTTCCTCGGCGACCTGCTGAAGACGGCCTTGCCGGCAATACTGACAGGAGGCATGGTGGCTTACCTGCTGAGCCGGCAGATGCTGGAACTGTTTGCCACGAAAATCGACCTGACGGCAGGGCTGTTCGGCGGATGCATGCTGGCCGTACTGGGCTGTATCCTGGCACAGGCTGCAGGACTGATAAGAAAGGCGGCACAGACCAATCCTACCATCAATCTGCGGACGGAATAGCCTAGACGGCATCCGTCTGGCAGACGGAAAATAACATGGACAGAGAAGGCTGAAAGGGATTCAGAGTAATACACACGCCGGTGGAATCAAGGAGTTTTCCAAGTGATTCCACCGGCGTGCTTCGTTATTCAAATTCCAGGACGAAGGTGGTGTTCCATCCTCCGGTACCGGCCTGCAGGAGCCTGATGCTTCCTCCCGAAAGTTTCATGATCTGGCGCGACAGCGAAAGACCGATGCCGTTGCCGTCGCTGCGGGTAGTGAAGAAGGGAACGAATATCTGCTCGGCCACGTTGTCAGGAATGGCCGGACCGTTGTTGCTGAAATGCACAAAGACATGGTCTTCCTTCGAACTGTACGCACGGACGTGAATCCGTCCTTCCGCCTCTCCAATGGCCTGCACGGCATTCCGGGTCAGGTTGATCAGCACCTGCCGGATCAGGTTCGGGTCGGCATAAATCATCAGGTCGGAGGGCTCTATCTGTAACGTCAGACTGACGGACGGAGGAACCAGTCCCAGCCGCTCTACCTGCCGCAGCAAGTCGAGCAGGTAAAAAGGTTCGGGAGAAGGCTTCTGCAAGGCGGAGAACTTCCGGTAGCTGTCGACAAAGGAAATCAGACCGGCAGAAGTATCGTGAATGGCCCGGATGCCCTCGTACAAAGGAGTGCCCAGTACATCCGGACGCTTCAGGAAAGTCTCGCTCAACGAGGAAATCGGAGCAATGGAATTCATGATCTCGTGCGTCAGTACCCGGGTCAGTTTTACCCATGAATCCAATTCCTTCGCATCCAGTTCACTGCGAATATCGTTCAACGTCAGGATACGCACCTGTCCACTTCCCAGTTGCATGATGGAAGCCCGCACCAGCAGCTGCACCTCCCCTTTGGGAGTAGACAGGCGGATGTGGCAGCGCTCCCCCGTGCGCAGGTTCCGCAACTGACGGGGAATCTCCTCCCCGTACCGCTCCAGCTGCTGCAGGGTAGCCAATACCGGCAAACCCAGGAGAGAAGCCGCCACTGGGTTGGTCTGTATCACCTTGCCCTCCTCATCCAGTACCACAATGCCCGAAGTCACGCTGGAAAGAATCTGTTCATAAAAACGTTCGCGCTGCTCCATCAGGTGCTTCTGCTCTCCCATCAGATCGCCGAACTGGTTCAGGGTATCCTGCAGGATCCGTTCCCCGCCCGAATGTCCATAAGCCGGAAGGCGGAACGAATAATCACGGTTGCGGATGGCCTCCAGCATCAGCCAGCTCTTCTCACGCAGCTGCTTCTGTGCCTGCCGGTAGAGCAGGAAGGCACCTCCGCACAACAGCAAGCCTGCTGCCATCTCCTTCCAGTTGTCCTGCACCACCCCCAAGGTAACCAGTACGGTACCTATCACCAGGGCCAGCAGACGGAAGGTCAGTGAATAAATCCATCTAGAGTCCATAGCGTTTCATCTTGTTATACAATGTCTGCCGCGTAATGCCCAACTGGGCAGCAGCCTGAGAAAGATTTCCCTCACACTGTTCGATGGCGCGTTTCACCATGCTCCGCTCCATCTCATCCAGGGTATGAAATTCGGTAGCCGCTTCCTGTACCGGCGCTGCAGCCGGAGCAAGCGAAGCATTCAGCTGCAGGGTATCTGCCTGAATCGTCTCACCGTCGGACAGGATGACCGCCTTCTCCACCGCATGCTGCAGTTCGCGGATATTGCCCGACCAGGGATGTTCCAGCAGGCGTCTCGCCGCCTCGGGAGAGAAGGTCTTCTCCCCGCTGCCATACTGACGGGTATACTGCTCCAGGAAACGCTTGGCCAGCGGAAGGATGTCTTCTTTCCGTTCCCGCAAGGCCGGAAGGTGAAGGTGAATGGTATTGATGCGATAAAGCAGGTCTTCGCGGAATTCCCCGTTACGGACCATCTCCTCCAGGTTGCGGTTGGTGGCACAGATCAGCCGGATATTGGTCGGACAGGGAGTATTGCTTCCCACCTTCACATAAGCCCGTTTCTGAATCACGGTAAGCAATTTGGCCTGCAGGTGATACGGCAGGTTGGCTATCTCATCCAGGAACAAGGTACCTCCGTCGGCAGCCTCAAACCGTCCGGCACGATCGGTATGGGCATCCGTAAACGAGCCCTTCACGTGTCCGAACAGTTCACTTTCGAAAAGCGACTCCGTCACAGCCCCCATATCCACGGAGACCATCGGTCCGGAATGCCGGTTCGACAAGCGGTGGATTTCTCGGGCCAGCATGTCCTTTCCGGTTCCGTTCTCCCCGGTAATCAGGATATTGGCATCGGTGGTACTCACTTTCTCGACCAGCATGCGCAGCGGACGTATGGCAGCAGAATTGCCCCAGAACATGGTAGACTCCTGAACGGCAGGGGCCTTTCGGGAAGCCTTCGGGTCTTTTCTGTCGCCACAGACTTTCTGATAGGTTTCCTGCAAGGTCTGTACCAGACGGGTGTTGTCCCAGGGCTTCACCACAAAATCAGAGGCCCCTTCCTTGATGCCCGTCACGGCAAGATTGATATCGGCATACGCAGTGAAAAGTACCACTCCGGTACGGGGAGAAAGGCGTTTGATCTCGCGCAACCAGAACAGTCCTTCGTTTCCGCTGTTGATACCCGACGAGAAGTTCATATCAAGCAGCACCACATCGATTTTCTCCTTGGCCAGGAGGGTAGGAAGTGTCACCGGAGAACTGAGCGTCAGTACGCGGAAGAAATAATCGCCCAAAAGGTATTGAAGCGAAGTCAGAATGTTACGGTTGTCGTCTACAACCAGCAGGGTTCCTTGTTTTGTCATTTTCATCAGATTTTTTGCACGAAGCAAAGATAAGGAAAGATAAAAAAGGAAGGCGGATTGGGAGTGACAAAAAATTAGACACTTGCTGTCTAATTTTTTGTCATCTCTGCAGGAACGGTATTTAACAAGTCGCTGTATCAAAGCGACTTACATTTATGGCACGGATTTTGATTTATCTCCGGCGAAGAAAATAAGCAAAAATGAAAAAGACGTTTCAAATCGGACATGTGATTCTCTGGCTGGCCTGCTGCAGTCTTTGCAGCGTACAGGCACAGGAGATCTGGGATATCGACCGCTGCATGGAGTATGCCGTGGCGCACAACCGCACGGTCAGACAGCGGGCACTGGAAACGGACAACTACCGGGCCAGCCGCATGAAAGCCATCGGACAGTTCCTCCCGGGCATCAGCGGCAGCATCGGCGCACAATATAATTTCGGACGTTCGGTCGACCCGGAAACCAATACCTATCTTTCGAAGTCGACATTCAACAACGGTTATTCGGTGGAAGCCTCTGTATCGATATTCCGCGGAGGCAGCCTGATCAATCAGGTACGCCAGGCAAAGGCCAATCTGCTCCTGGGCAAGGCCGCCCAACAGGAGGCATACGACCAGACGGCCCTGGAAACCTTCCAGGCATACATCGATGCGGTTTATTATTACGGGGCTTCTTTACTGGCCGAAAAGAAACTGGCGGAAAGTGACTCCCTGCTATACAAGACTTCGTATCAGGAACAACTGGGACTCAAGGGAAGGGCTGATGTGGCACAGATGGAGGCGCAGCAGGCTACGGACGTATATGAGCTGACCCGTCAGCGGAACCTGTTCCGGACAGCATTGCTGACACTCAAACAGACCATGAATTATCCGGCTGCCGATACGCTGGTACTGGATACCCGCCTGCTGACCGATGCGGTCTGCGAGCAGATGGAGTGTACCCCGGAAAATGCGGATGAGATCTTCCGTGTGGCACTCTACGGCAATCCGACCCTCCGGCAGGCAGCCCTGAGACAGCAGAGTGCCCGCCTGCAGCGGAAGATGACCTGGGGCAACCTTGTGCCTTCCATCAGTCTGTTCGGAGGAGTCTCTACCTCGTACTACAAGGAACTGCACCGCTCGGGATATCCCGGTTTCCGGAGCCAGTTCGACAACAACATGGGATCGTATGTGGGCATCAGCATGAGTATTCCGATTTTCAACCGGTTGTCGGGAGTCGCCGGTCTGAGACAGGCACGCAACGATTACCGGATTGCGCAGGAACAGTACGAAGCACAGAAAGAAGCATTGCAGAAACTGATACAGCAGGCAGTGCAGGACCGGGAAGGCTACCTGAAGGAAAGCATACAGATGGAAAAGAAAGTCCGGGCCGACTCGCTTGCCTACCACGTGACCCGACGGAAGTTTGAAGAAGGACTGATGACTTCCCTCGACGTACAGAACAGTGCAAGCACCCTGCAGCAAAGTCAGATAACCCTGCTGCAAAGCAAGCTGACCTACGTAATGAAATGCCGGCTGGTAGATTATTACAAAGGAAAGGAAATCATCCGGAGAAAAGCAGGAATCAAGTAACGAATAAATCATTGGAATCATGGATATACAGTTGGAAAAGAAAAAAGGAATACAGAAGAAACACCTGCCCTACCTCATTGGCGGAGGCATCATCCTGTTGCTGCTGGGCATGATTGTATTCGGGAATCATGCGGCTACCCTGAGGGTCGACCGGGAGTCGGTCAATATCGCCCAGGTGACTTACGGGGAGTTCAACGATTATATCCGCCTGAACGGACAGGTACAGCCCATCTCGGTGGTACAGCTCAGTCCGGAAGAAGGAGGTATCGTGCAGGAGAAAGTGGTAGAAGAAGGCACACACGTCAAAAAGGGGGATGTGATTCTCCGCCTGAGCAACTCGAACCTGGACTTGCAGATACTGAATGCGGAATCGGAACTGGCGGAAAAGCAGAATCTGCTCCGCAATACGCAGGTGACCATGCAGCAGGATAAATTGAACAACGAGACAGAGAAGGTGCAGCTGGACATGGACATCCGGCGCAAGCAGCGTACTTTCTCCCAGTACGAACGGCTGTATCAGGAACGGCTGGTCAGCCGGGAGGAATACCTGCAGGCTAAGGAAGACTACGAAGTATCCCGGAAAAAACACAGCCTCATCAACGAACGGCTGATACAGGACTCCATTTACCGGAGCATCCAGATGGACCAGATGGAGGACAATCTCCAGAACATGAGAAAGAATGTGCTGCTCATACGGGAGCGGAAAAACAAGCTGGAGGTACGGGCTACCATCGACGGGGAACTGGGATTGCTGGATGCCGAACTGGGACAGAACATTACTGCCGGACAGATGGTGGGACAGATCAATGATCTCTCGGATTTCAAGATTGAGGCAATGGTCGACGAGCATTATATCGACCGGGTGACCAGCGGACTTCCCGGCAGTTTTGAACGGCAGGGCAACCGTTTTCAACTGAAGGTACGCAAGGTCTACCCCGAGGTGCGTGAAGGACGTTTCCGTACTGACCTGGTGTTCGAGGGAGAACGGCCGGAGAATATCCGGAGCGGACAGACCTACTACATCGACCTGCAGTTGGGAGAACCGACCGAAAGTGTACTGATTCCCAAGGGAACCTTCTTCCAGGTAACCGGAGGCAACTGGATTTTCGTAGTCGACAAGGAGGGCAAGAAGGCTTACCGACGTCCCATCCGCATCGGACGGCAGAACCCGCAGTATTATGAGGTACTCGAGGGACTGGAGCAGGGTGAGCAGGTCATTGTCTCGGGATACGAGAGCTACAAGGACAATGAAGTGCTGATTCTGAATTAAACAAATCACCAAGAATGATCAACCATTTTATATTATACCATTATGAAAAAGATTATGTGTACACTGGCCTTGCTGGCCAACCTGTTTTTATCTACTTCCTGCATTGCAGGCAGTACGAAGGATATCGTCAACGAAAACCGTGAGGTCGCTCCCTTCCATTCCATCGCCATCGAAAGTGTGGGAAGCATCCATTTCACTCAGGCAGACCATTATTCCCTGCGGCTGGAAGGAAAGCCGGAGCTGGTCAAACAGCTGACCAACGAAGTGAAAAACGGTACGCTCTGCATCGACACAAAGAAAGACAAGAGCCTGAAAGGAAACATCAAACTGGATATCTGTCTCTTATACACATCTCCGAGC
>ENA-OYWE01000162-OYWE01000162.1-human-gut-metagenome-genome-assembly--contig:-NODE-162-length-17721-cov-7.250538_pt1 | contig 17721 bp, 18 predicted proteins | sample MGYA00244166_ERZ653389 | MGnify/ENA primary metagenome ERZ653389 (study PRJEB26926, sample SAMN06165040) | human gut metagenome | biome: ENVO:00009003; feature: ENVO:2100002; material: ENVO:00002003... | reverse complement strand
GCAAATGAAATGTACAAAAACGGCATTAACTATTTTGCCGTGTCCTCTCTTGAGGAGGCTCAAAGCTTTCGTAAGGTCAACAAGGACGCTCCGCTTTTGTGCCTGCATCCGGTTCATCTTTCGAGAATTGAGGAGGCAAAGCGGCTTAATCTCACCATTGCCGTGAATGAGCTTGACTACCTCAAAAGGTTGCTTGATTTGAACATTGACTGCAATTTCAAGGTTCATCTCCAGATTGATACAGGATTTAACCGCCTCGGCTTCAAAGATAAGAACGAGGTTAAAACTGCCGTTGATATGATTAACGGTTCAAATTTTGTTCTTGAGGGAATTTATCAGCATTTTGCAACAGCCGGAATTTTTGATCCCCATTGGGACGAGCAGGTCAGAAACTTCAAGGAGCTTACATCGCTTATTGATTTGAATAAAATCCCGATTGTCCACATGGGCAGTTCCGTTTCAATGCTCACCCACCCGAAACAGCCTTTTACAACAGGCGTGAGAATGGGCATTGCAATCTACGGCTACAATGTTGCCCCTGATTCTCTTTCAAATTCGCCAAAGGACAAACTCCGCAAAATGCGAAACAATTACTTCATTAAGAAGTACAACATCAGCGAAACATATTTTGATGTAAAGATAGATTTACAGCCGGCTATGAAGATGAAAACCCGTATTCTTCAGCTTAAAAAGGTGAACAAGGGTGAGTGGTTCGGCTACAATGCGTCATATACGGCAGATGAGGATATTATTCTTGCAATTCTTCCTGTCGGCTACAACAACGGCATCGGTCACGCAAATCACGGCAGAAGGGTTGTTATCAACGGCAAAAAATATCCTGTTGTCGGTGAGATGTGTATGAATATGACGGCTGTTAAGGTTGATTCATCGGTAAAAATTGATGACGAGGTAACACTCCTCGGTGACGGCATAACAGTTGGAATGTTCGGCAGAAGTTCGGGTATGGGCAATGCTGAGGCGCTTGTGAATATAGGCAAGAACAATCCGAGATTTTATGTAAAAGACGGTAAGGTTGTAAAGGAGAAGTAAGATGGCAGTTTCGGTACACAAATGGCTTTTGAATAAATTCAGAGATATCAACCACAGCAGAATGGATAAGCACATTGACATTATCGCCAAGAACAGCGGTAAGTCAAAGGCTTATATCAAGTTCGACATAATCCGCAACTTTCTCATCAGAGGCACAGGCTACACGGACTATTTCCGTTGCGATTTTATCAACCTTTCGGCTAAAGAGAAAAAGACCTTTGTAACTGCAAAAACTTTCTACAAAATTCTTGAATATCTCAACGATGAGGAATATATCGTTCTTCTTCGTGACAAGCTTGTTTTTGACGAGCTTTTCAAAAAGTATCTCAAAAGAGATTTCATCAACCTTCGCACAGGCAGTAAGGAAGATTTCAGGAAGTTCCTTGACGGCAGAGAAACCGTTTTTGCAAAAGATCCGACAGGCGAGGGCGGTCACGGCATTTCAAAAATCACCGTTGCCGATGTAAAGGACAGCAACAAGCTTTATGATGAACTCAAGGCAAACGGTCAGCTTCTTGTTGAGGAAGCAATCGTTCAGAGCGATGACCTCAACGAAATCAATCCGTGCGTTGTAAATTCATGGCGAGTTGTTACGCTCTATAAGGACGGCAAGGCACATATAATAAATAACGCTCTCCGTATCAATCAGGACGAGTCGAATGTTATCGGCTGTACAAATGACCTCTATCTCAGCCTTGATGCAGACGGCAGAATCGACAGTAATGTAATTGACGACTACGGCAATGTTTATGACAAACACCCGATGACAGGCAAAAAGTTCTCCGAGGTTAAGATTGCAGGCGTTCGAGAGGCTCTTGACATGGTTGTTGGGGCAGCGGAAAAGATTCCGCAGGTGAGATATATCGGTTGGGATATCGCCTTTTCAAAGAACGGTCCCGTTATGGTTGAGGGCAACGAGTACCCGGGCTACGGACTTTTGCAGTTCTATAAACTAAAAGGCAAACGCACAGGCCACCTGAAAGAAATCGCCGATGTCCTCGGTGACGAGATGAATAACATTAAGCTTTGATTATTCAGCAAAAACTTTATAATAAAAACAAAAAACAGCACCGATATGACTGACCCGACCCCCAAAAGTTAGACCTAAAAAATCTAACTTTTGGGGGTCGGGTCACAGGACAAAGTATCTGCCCTTGATTATAATTTAGTCAAGGGCAGTTTTATTTTTACAAATTATTTTGTTCAAAATCGATTATGATGATTTTGCTCTTGCTTTTTGATTAAGCCTTACAAACACTTTGCATTGTTCAATACACACTTCTTTTTGCTCTGCTGTAAGACTGCGAAATACTCTTAATAGTTCATCCTCCTGACGAGAAGAGGCTTTGTTGGTTCGACACCCCAAAAGATAATCTATTGAAACACTAAAATAAATTGCAAGAGATTTTAATGTAGCAAAATCGGGTTCACGGGTATTCTGAACATAACTGCTTACTGTTGAGGGAGCTATATTTAATTGTGAAGCTAATTCTTTTTGTGTAATGCCTCGTTCGTCAATTAAAATCCTTAATCTATCACCAAAATTCATTAAATCACCTCGTATATATCTTATATGGTATTGACAAAAATTTTTAGATAATAACACGAAGTGCGTTGACAGTTTACGAAACGAGTAATATAATAAAACTAATATACTATATTGACACGGAGGTATGAATATGTTACGGCAACAAACAGAACAGCAAACAAATGAATATCAAAAAGTAAAGAATAAGAACAGCAAATTTTTTCAGATACTAAGTGTTATTCTGATTATTTTACTTTTGCTTGGCACAATAGGTTTTGTTGTGTTTAAGGGTGATTCAAAAGTAGAAAACGGACTTTCTGCATATGAATTGGCTGTAAAATACGGCTATGAGGGAACTGTGCAGGAATGGCTTGATTCTCTTTCAGGCAAATCTGCCTATGATATTGCGGTAGATAATGGCTATTCAGGCACTGAAAAAGAATGGACATCTGCACTTGAAGCTTCATCAAAGCAGGATGGTGCAAGCATAAAGACCGCTTCTTTTTCGTCGGATGGTGAATTGCTTATAACCTTGTCCGACAATTCTGTCTTAAATCTCGGCAAAGCTATAGGTGCTGACGGCAAGAATGGCGCTAATGGCAAGGACGGTACAAACGGAATTAACGGCATTAACGGTAAGGATGGCGTCAATGGTTCTAATGGCAAAGATGGCAAAAACGGAACTAACGGTAAAAATGGTGTTGACGGTAAAGACGGAGAAAACGGTTTAAATGGTGCTGACGGCATTAACGGTACTAACGGTAAAGACGGTGTAGACGGAAAGAACGGTACAAATGGTATTGACGGTGTTGGCATTACAAATGCAAGTATCAATTCTGACGGTCAGCTTGTACTAAACTTTTCAGACGGAAAAACTGTTAATCTTGACAATGTTGTCGGAATGAACGGTACTGACGGCGTCAGTGTTTCAAATTCTGAAATCAATTCTAACGGTGAGTTGATTCTTACATATTCAAACGGATAGCGTTCAAACCTTGGTGTAGTTGTCGGTGCTGATGGTAAAGACGGACTTAACGGAACAGACGGTAAAAATGGCATAGATGGCACTAACGGTGTTGATGGTAAGGACGGAAAAGACGGCATTAACGGTGTTGATGGCAAAGATGGAAAAGACGGTAAGGATGGTACTAACGGTATTGATGGTAAAAACGGTACAGATGGTATTAGCGTTATAAAGTCCGAAATCAACTCAAAGGGCGAATTAGTCTTAACTTATTCAGACAATGCAGTTGCTAATCTTGGCATTATAGTAGGTGCTGATGGCAAAGACGGTATCAATGGCGCTGATGGTAAAGATGGAGTTGACGGCATTAACGGCACTGATGGTAAAGACGGCGTCAGTGTAACTAATGCTGAAATCAATTCAAACGGTGAGCTTGTACTTTCCTATTCGAACGGGCAACGTTCTAATCTTGGAAATGTAATAGGTGCAAACGGACTTGACGGTAAGGATGGAAAAGATGGCGTCAACGGAACTAACGGCACAGATGGCAAGGATGGTAAAGATGGCACAAACGGTATTGATGGTAAAGACGGTATAAGTGTTGTAAAATCGGAAATCAATTCAAAGGGCGAACTTGTTTTAACCTATTCAGATAATACTGTTTCTAACCTTGGTGTTGTAGTTGGTGCTGATGGCAAAAACGGTATCAATGGTGCTGATGGTAAAGACGGTAAAAATGGAATAGATGGTAAGGACGGCGCTAACGGTAAAAATGGTCTTAACGGAAAAGACGGCAAAGATGGTGTCAACGGTGCTGACGGTCAGGACGGAGTTGGTATTCAGAATATAATAATCAATTCAGATAATGAACTCGAAATTACTCTAACAAGCGGTACACAATTAAATCTCGGCAATATTAAGGGTGCGGACGGCAAGGATGGTACAAACGGTGTTGACGGTAAAAACGGTGCTGATGGTAAAGACGGTACTAACGGAACAAATGGCGCAGACGGAAAGGATGGCATCGGAATTACTGAAACAACAGTAAATTCTGTCGGTGAACTTGTTATTAAGTATTCAGACGGAACATCTGTAAATCTTGGTACAGTTGTAGGAATTAACGGTCAGGACGGAAAAGACGGTCAAAACGGTACTGATGGTAAGAATGGTAAAGATGGTACTAACGGTAAGGATGGTATCGGTGTTACAAAATCAGAAATCAATTCTGACGGAGAATTAGTAATAACTTATTCTGATGGAACTTCTTCTAACCTTGGTGTTATAGTTGGCGCTAATGGCAAAGACGGTACTAACGGAACAAATGGCACAGATGGTAAAGATGGTATCGGAATTACTGAAACAACAATAAATTCTGTCGGTGAACTTGTTATTAAGTATTCAGACGGAACATCTACAAATCTTGGTACAGTTGTAGGAATTAACGGTCAGGACGGAAAAGACGGTCAAAATGGTGCAGATGGCAAAGATGGCAAAGACGGCATTGGTATTTCTAATGTAGTTATAAATTCAGACGGTGAATTGGAACTTGCTTTCTCCGATTCATCAAGTATTAACCTCGGCTGTATTGTCGGAAAAGACGGCAAGGATGGTATTAACGGAACTGATGGCAAAGATGGTGCAAATGGCGCTGACGGTAAAGATGGAGAAGATGGTAAAGATGGTGCTAACGGTGTTGACGGTAAAGACGGTATCGGAATTGCCAATGTAACAATTACTGATGATGGTGTTTTGAATGTTGAACTTACAAACGGAACAACACTAAATCTCGGAAGTATCAAGGGCAAAGACGGTATTGGTATTTCAAAATCAGAAATCAATGCTGACGGAGAATTTGTACTTACATATACAAATGGTCAATCTACTAATCTTGGAAAAGTTGTAGGAGCAGACGGCATTAACGGTACAAATGGTGCAGATGGTAAGGATGGTATAAACGGCGCTGACGGTAAAGACGGCACAGGCATTGTCAATGTAACGATTTCTGCTGAAGGTGCTTTGAGCGTTGAATTATCCAACGGTACTGTACTTAACCTCGGTAACATTAAGGGTGCTGACGGCATAGGTATTTCTAAGTCAGAAATCAATTCAAACGGTGAGTTGCTATTGACTTATACAAGCGGAGAAACTGCAAATCTCGGTGTTGTCGTTGGTGCAAAAGGTGCTGACGGAAAAGACGGAATTGGTATTAAGACTGTTACTTTGTCAGCTGATGGTGAATTGAGTATTCTTCTCACCGATAACACAGTGTTAAACCTCGGTAATGTCAAAGGCGAAAAGGGTGACACAGGAGAAAAAGGTGAAAAAGGAGATAAAGGTGCTGACGGCAAAGATGGTGTTGATGGTAAAGATGGTAGAGGTATAGCCAAAACGGAACTTGTCAACGGAGAATTGATTATCACATATACAGACGGAACAAGTGATAATTTAGGAAGTATTGGCGGAGGAGTCCCCGAAGAGGATGAAGAAATATTAAAATTCACCTTGTTGGCAGATGATACATACAGCGTTTCAGCAGGTAATGGAGCAAAGAAAGTTGATAGTATAGAAATTCCATCAATATATAATGGTAAGGCTGTAACCCAAATAGCAAACAAAGGTTTTATGGCATTGTCTACGCTTAAATCTATAACCATGCCCGACAGTATTACAAACATTGGTGAATATGCTTTTTATAATTGCATCTCAATTTCAAATATTACTTTACCAAACAATTTGCAATCGATACAAAAGTATGCTTTTTCTAAATGTACTTCTTTATTGGAGATAACAATTCCAAATGCAACTACATATATTGGCGAGTATGCTTTTTACGATTCTTCCCTAACATCGGCTACTTTTAAAAATACTGACAGTTGGGTTACTTCAAAATATCCTGATAAGGTAAGGAAAGATCAAATCCTATTATTTGAATATACCAATTATGATTGGTATCAGAATGACTATACTGATTATGAATATGCGTCTTTTTCTCAACCCAAAATTATAGCAGAGCTTTTATCAGGCGACTATTCAGCTTCATATTATGTGTACCGAGATCTAAAATATCGTACAGTTTCAATGTATAAATATGCGTGGTCACGCAGTTAAAAATATTATCAAAAAGGAGAAATTAGAAATGGCAGTTTGGGGAATTGGAGCAAATCTTCAAGGCAGTATTGATATATCTGATGACTTTATCAATAGAAAAATTGCATATCTTGGATATAAAAAAGAGGATGCTTCTGTTTTTTATGAAATGTTAAAGGAAGTTGCTCTCGGAGATATTGTTTACATTAAATCACTACCTATTGGTGGAAGTAAACTTCATATTAAGAATGTTGGCATTGTCACAAGAGAACTTTCTGATGTTGTGCAGTACATAGACGGTGATACAAAAAACGATACGATTGGTGTAAAATGGCTTGATTTACAAATGGATTTGGATATTGAAATGTGCGATAAAAAATATACAGCACGGTCAACAAGTATTTATCAATAATACAGTCCTTTCGTTATTGATGAAATAATTACCCATATCTGAGTTAATTTGAAAACTTTATCTACATCTTAATTTAATAACAAAAGTATTAAAACAGCCTGAGTATTCGCTTTTGATACTCAGGCTGTTTTTATGAATATTTCGGGTAAAATTGCAAAAATAAACATCATCGGAGGGAAATTCGGGGGAAATCTGCAAAAATATAAAATTTCACACAAAAAGAAAAACGGCAAAACCTTAGTGGTTAAGCCGTTTCTTAGTGGTTGCGGGAGTCATTTTAAATGGCTTAAACAGTGGCTTGCAGCGGCTTGACTGCGATTTTGAATGCGATTTGCCCTGTTTATGCAACCTTTACGGTTTTTGTTTCGGATTTTCCCAATACGATATTGTTCAGTTTCATATACTTGTCAACAGCGTTCAGGTGAGCGGCTTCAAATTTTTCAAAAACATCACAATATACGTTCATCGTAACAGAGATGTCCTTGTGACCGAGTATTTTCTGCAAGACCTTCGGCGGCACGCCGCTTTCGATGCAGCGCGTGGCAAAGGTATGACGGAGCGAGTGGAAGGTCAGCTTTCCTTGCAGCGATTTGTCTTGAATATCGTATTGCTTCAAGGTGTTCCAAAAATAATAGTTGACCTGCTGTGTAGTGACCGGCTTGTTGTTGCTTGAAACAAACAATGAGCCGCCGGTTCTCTCACCGATACACTCCTTCAAAAAAGCTGCCAAATCGTTGTTAATCAAAACCTTGCGCATACCGGCTTCTGTTTTCGTTTCGTTGACGATAACCGAATTGTCGCCGCCGCGTGATGTGGTCTTGTTCACGATGATACAGTTGTTTTGAAAATCAATGTCCTCGATATTTAGCGCACAAATCTCTCCGCCGCGCATTCCGGTGAACATAGAAACCAGCATTATCTCGGAGTAATTGATGTCGTTGTTATTCAGCACATCAAGCAACCGTGCCTGCTCCTCTACCGTTAACGCTCTGACCTTGTCCGTTTTCTTGTGGGATTTCGGGACACGCAAATCCTCCAGCGGACTTTTGCTGATGATTCCCTTTTTCATTGCCTTTTTGAAAACAGCGCCGAGCAGCTGATACAGCTTGTTGAGCGTTGACTGCGCATAATCGAGGTTATCCTTGAAGTATGCGATAATGTCATCCTCCGTGATTTTGCGAAGCTGTTTATCGGACAAAGAGCTGAGCATTTTCAGCGTTTCCAGCTTGCGCTTGTAGGTGGATTGTCTGATTTCGTTCAGAGCAACCTGCTCCTCTATCATTTTTTCAGCCAGTTCATAAAAGGTCGTTTTATCAACCTTCTTAAACGCACCGGCTTTAGCCTGAATTTGAAGCTCACGAATTTTGTCCTTTACAATTCGCTCGGTCTTACCGTAAACGCTCTTGCGGATTTTTTCGCCGTCGATTTCAAGATAAACCTGTCCGGCGTAACAGTTTCGGCTTTTTACAAAGTAAATAGAGCCGTCACCGTAATCCATTTTTACTTTTCTTTTCGGCTTCTTGCCTTTAGTGTTCATTATATCCGTCCTTTCGGAACCTAAAGACGCCGAATCGTTTCCGATAGTAACATCATACATCAGAAACGATTCAGAATCAATAGTTTTTTACTTTAAATCGTTAAACTCTTCTTTTTTTACTCCATTCAACAAATGCCTGTTCGCTGACCTTGTAGTTTTTGCCTACTCGGATAAGCGGAAAATCCGCACGCATCATAATCTGACGTGCCGTAGGCATACTGCAATCCAGCGCCTGTGCTACTTGCTTTGTATTCATAAATTTGATTTCTTCCACTGCATATACCCTCCCTTCAAGCGCCGTACAAGGCGGCAGTATCCAAAGTATCAATAGAGTTGTAGAGAGCCGTCAGCAGATAGGCTCTCATATTTTTTATTTCGGTTGTGTTCTTTTCGAGTGATCCGATAACGTATTCAATATGTTCGGCAGTCAGTTGCTTGAGCCGCCACCGAACCTTGTCTGTCGGAATGTTGATTTGATTTATCCTGAGAGTTTCGGCGGTGGATGTCACCGTATCGGCAAGCAGACTGACGATTTCATCCAACACACTGCCGTAGCCGCGTTCTGCCAAAACATCATATTCAATTTGATTGCGAATATCCTCTATCGCATCCCCGTAGCTGATAGATGGATAGATTTTATTCAAGTCTTTTTGATAATAATCATTCTTGATAGTATGCGTTTTTCCCATTTCCGCAAATGTGATTTTTGCATTTGCAGAATCTATATTTTCGCATTGGTCGTGTGCGTTTTTCGCATAGGTTGTGGTACTTTCCGCAATAGGATTCACATATATCAAATTTGCCTTGCCGAGTCCCTGCCGTTTGCGGGAGATAAGATTTTGATTTTCAAGCTGCGTATACACGCTTTCCGCTTTGTTGTTGCAGCAGTTGAGCAGCCGCATAACAGTGCTGATGGGACACACTACATAATACCTTCCGTTTTCGTCCCGAAATCTCTCTCCGTTTCTGACCGACAACTCATACAAGCTGATCAAATACGAATACAGCACGATTGCCGAATCCGACAGCTTGCTCCGCAACGGCTCTGTGATCAATACTCTCGGCAGTTTTAGAAACGCTTTATCGCTCATCAAAATTCATCTCCTTTCGTTTTAAATTTATCGTTCATATCCTCTGCTCTTGTTCTTCGCCCTTGTCTTTTGCTCGTCGTTAAGGACAGTCTCCAAGCCTTGCTCCATCACCTTAGACCGCTCTGCGATATGCTCGCACAGCTTCAGCTCGTGACGGAGCTTTCTCAAATTAATTGTTATATGCGTTATTTTATCTTTGGTTTCTTTTAATTCATCGGCGCTGATTTTACGGCGTGAGTGTTTTCGTAAATCAGATCTTTCATCGGAAAATGTTTGTATTCTATCCTCCAACTTGTGCTTGTACGCCAACAACTCAACATCGGTGGAAATCTTCTCCCTGCCCATCAGCCTGACTTCCTCGCTTAACCGGTCAAGATAAGCAAGCTCCTCCTTGAATATCCAATGCAGCTTTGCAGGATCAGGGCGGCGATAGCTGTGTATCACGCCAAGCCTGAACGCATAATACAGATATATTCGGTATATTCCGCTTGTCCTTTGAAGTATCCTATCGCCGCAAGTTGGCAGATTGTATTGCTTCGGTCGGTTATCCCTGTAATCAATGCGTGGCGGTCGATCGTAGCGGTTGTTCACCAATCTGTGGCGGATACCTTCGGGCGTGTAATCAGCGCTGAGTTTTACAAGACGTATCGGCTTTTTACAGCCCTTCGGCGTGATTGTCCAATATTTCCGCCTGTCGTTCATAGTAAGCTCATAACCGAGTTTAGCGAGCGTATATCGTAAATCTGCCGTGTTGGTGCATTGCAACAGCGCTTTTTCCATCGCTTCACGGGCGAGTAAGTATCTTGTCGGTTCGCCCTTCTTTTCTCGATTATAGTGGTATGATGAGCTTTTTCCTCTAACGGGCTTCGGGTTATAATACAAGCCGTATTTTTCGCATAATCTGTCCGCTGTCTGTTTGAATTTGAACCACGCTTTTTCTTTTCCCCAAAGTTTTTTGCCGTCAACAAATGAAACGGAGTTGATTACAAAATGACAATGAGGATGTTCGGTGTCGGTGTGAACGGTAACCAATACCTGAAACCGTTTGCCCCAGACCTCTTGTGCAAATTCGGTGCCGATTTTCAGCGACAACTCCGGTGTGATATCCTGTTCCTTAAAGCTGAGATAGCCGTGATAGGCTTCAATGTCGCCTGTTTTGGCATAAGAGTGCTTGACCGCGGTAAACTCCTCATAGGCTGTTTCCGGTTCGCAGTTGATACCATTGACGTAGAGTTTGTTGTTTGTCTTTTTCGGATTGGCTGCGTATTGAAGCACCCTGCTCAGACCGCCTTCGTTTATCAACCATAATTTACTGACTGCCATATTTACCCTCCGTCCGGAGAGATGAAGCGGCGAACGATATCCACACGAAACGCTCTCCATTCCTTGACCTCTTTATGCAGCATAGGCGCGTCGATAAATCCGAGCGCATTTGCTTTTGCTGCAAGCTGATGAACATTGTTTCCGATGGCAGAAAGTTGGCGGAGCGCTTCAAATAATTCCTTGCCCGGTTTTTCCTTCGGCTCATATCCCCGTATGAGCGATCGGACAAGTCCTGATTGAGAAACGCCTGCCTTTTTCGCTTTTCTTTTTAGCTCACGTTCTTCCATCTCATTCAGCCAAATCCTTTTCGCTATTTTGCGTTTGCGGTTTGGCTTTTTTGTATCTGTCATATTTATACCTTCCTTCTCAAAATAGGATTTCAGGGGAACAAATCCCCTGACGAGCCTACCGTCCGCCATTTGTGGGGGTACAGACGGTCTGCTCGATAAGATAGTGCATTAGGGTATTGCAACCGCCAAAGCACCTTGAATCATCAACAAATGACGTGCTGTCAAAAATGCTGTCACATTTTGATTGAAAACAGCGGTGACAGCATATTTCATACGATTTGCTGTCAGCAAAACAGCTCTAAATCGTCAAGCACGCTTGCGGCGTTAGCAGCTTCTTCGTCCTCGGTCATTTCCGATTTATCCTCTGAATCGGGATTTGTAACTGCAAAGCCTTGAAGTTCTTCACGAATCATCTTGCGCAGTTTTTCAATAATAGCTTCCTCCTGCTGTTCCTGCTCTGAGCGCTTCATATAATCTCCGATAAGGTCTATGATAAATCTGTTTTTGGATTTATCTGTGTGCTTACTCAAATCCCTCATAAAAGCGCCGACCTCAGCTTCGTATTCGTCGGTTTCCCTGAATCGAATCGTCAGCGTGTACGGCTTCATAATCCGATCCCTGCCAAAAGCTGAACATTGGCAAGATATTCATAGCCTTTGGCAGCGGCGCAAATATCTTCTTCAAAGGTGAGTCTCTTTGAATTGACCTTGCCGAAATTCTTGATCAGGCAACCGCCGCCACCGGTTACCCAAAGCCGCATTGTGTTTTCATCATAGCCGTGTTCTCTGAGTCTGCGGAATATCCCGTTGACATACTCCGCAGCAACGGCTTTTACAATAGCGAGGTCTGATTTTGGAATATCAGCCTTGCCTGTTCGCAGCACTTCTTCGATGATATGGTCATTCAGCTCCCGCTGCGTTTGCTGCATAAAGGCTTCACGGACAGCGAGTGTGCATTGGTAAGTTCCGAATTTTTCGGTAAACATCTTGCCGGACTTCGGCTTGCCGTTGACCATATACAATACGTTCATTGTGCCGTTGCCGATGTCTGCGATGACGTTTACTCCCGTCAGCTTGGAAGCGTAGGGAGCAATAGCGGCATAACCCTGCGGATAAATGCTCACGCCTTCAATGTGAAGGTGGTATTCCTGCTTATGGAATGTAAAGCTGACTTCCTTATTTCGCATAAGATACGCAGAAAAATCAGCTTTTTGACCGCTTGTCCAAGTCAAGGGCAAGCCTGCGGCGATATAGATGTTAGCTTCGGTAATACTTTCCGTGCTCAGTTCTTTTGCGATAGCGGCAAGCGTAAGCACATAAAAATCCTCGTCCAAGGACTTGTCGGAGATATATTCCTTGTGTTCTTCTCCAATCAAGTAATATTTGCCGTTATAGACAAGCAGTTCCTTAGTGAATAAAGGCTCGCAGTTATAGGCGATCAAGCCTGTCGGAAAACAGCAATTTGCCGTTTTCATATTTCCGTAGCCGTGGTCTATGCCGATAATGATGGTGTTGTTAAATTTCTTCATTTTGGGTCCTCCTGATTATTTGTTTTGTATTTTGCCTTTCTGCCCCAACAGACTCTGACAGGCAACCCTTTTCGGCGCTGTGTCGTTTTTTCTCGCCCTTGGTACGCTCATATCGTCGCCTACTTCACCGGGAGAGATATCTCTGAGAAGGTCATTCAGTTGTTGTTAGATAATCACAAAACAGATGTTCGAATTATCTAAACGCATTATAGCGACAACTTGACAAAAGTTCAACGGTTTTGTATGATATATATTAGAGTGATGTTTATTATCTAATTTTTGAGCGATTTATATTTTCTAAAAAGCCGGTGATGAAATGGCAGAAAACAAACCGAACAAGGAGCTCTCCGAATACGATAAATACCGCATATTGCGCTCTAATTCAAAGAATGTATGTCTTGACTTTTACCATAACAGGGTAAAGTTTTATCCCGAAAAGAAGACCATCAACATTGTCGTTGATTCTTGGGAGCGTGACGATTATATAGACGAGCTTATTGAAGCTGACGAAAGAGAACAAGCAAAAAAACTCGGCAGTTCATACAAAGCGTATGAGTCTGCCGAGGAAGAAATAGATTATGAAAAAGATAATTTAAAAGAATGTCAGGAATACTTTGAAAAATTTAAGAGCAAATACAACTTTCGAGCCTCAGGTCTAGCAGGACCGTTCGCTGATGATACAGGAAAACTAAAAAACGCTATGATCAATATTATGAGCGGCTCAAATGTAACGCTGAATTACGGCGAGGGTATTCTTGATTTTATTTATGCTGATTTTCTGACTCCGGTTAAAAAGCTATATACGGTATTCAGCCTATTGGAGCGTATCGGAGAGGAAGAAGGATATCATAGCAAATCGGAAGATGAAACAGAAAAGAACCCTGGTCAACTGTCCGACGAAGAGTGGACGCTGAGGACATATAATGATTTTGATACTACTTTTCCGTTAATCAATAGCATCGCTTATGCTTCGCTCTATTCGGCGATATTTCCACCGCTCATTAAAAGCAGTACCGAAACGAGCAAAAGCATAGCACGCTACGGAAATTATTTGCTTGCTCTGCAAAAGGAGTTTTTAGAGCTTATCGAGTTTTGCTATGACGAGGATTTTTATCCCGAAGTCCTCGGCAGCTTATACCCAAGCGAGCGGCTTTATCTCTACAGACACTCTCACGATATGTCTACATCCTTTGAAAGAAAAGAAGAATTCAGAACCTCTCATAACATTATGGACGGAGACAAAATGCCTTACGGTACAACTGGCAAAGAGATCATTAACGCCTTAAAGAATTTGAATTTCACGCCTACCAACGAGCAAAAGGCGTTTGCGGAAAAGTACGGCATCAGCACAAACACACTTCTGTTTACTTTACAGCACCATATGTTTATCAGCGCAAGATATGTTTGCTGTTCTATTAAAGATATGCTGGAGCTGACAAAAATGCTGGAGCAAAACGTCCGCTTCCGAAAGTGCAAGCGCTGCGGCAAATACTTTATTATGAAAGGTAATTATGACACGCACTACTGCGACCGCATAGCCGAGGGAGAAACCCGAACCTGCCAGCAGCTTGCCGCGTTGGAGAACTACAAGGCGAAAATCGCCGACAATAAGGCGGTTCCAATCTACAACAAATACTACAAGCGCTATGCCGCCCGTGTGCGGGTTCATCAACTGAAAGAGGACGAATTTAACAAGTGGCGCTATCAGGCGATCACCAAGCGTGATGAATGTTATGACGGCAAAATAACGCCGGAGGAATATATCGAATGGATGGAAGCGTACTTCCCGAATCGGAAACGGAAAAGTGAATAGAAAAGATTAGGGCGTGTGAGCTGCAAACTCACACGCCTCATACTAATTGCTTTTAAAGTTAAATCACAAATAATTACGCTATAACAGTGTTATAAATCTTCCTTTGATTCTCCTTTAAGAATACGCACAACCTTATGATAAGTGTGGCTTATTCATCTTCTTCGTCTTCTATCAGATAACAACCTGCAACTTTATCAAAATCTTTTTCAAACGATTCATAGGACGTCATATCAGCTTCGGAATTATCAAAGCCCATCGAACTGTAAAAATCCACTCTCATAGAATTTCCCTCGTATCCGACAAAACCCGTTTCAAACACAAAGCACAAGCCGGAAGCGAATTCAAAAAACGCCAATGAGTCTGATTTTTTCATCCCTAACGGATAATCTAAGTACAGCGAACGACAAGCCTGACTGATATACTTGTACAGCTCTAATCTGTTTCTCGAAACAGAATCGCCCTTGAGATCGTTTTTCAAGAAATGATATGTATCAAAGATAAGATGTTTTACTGCATCCAAATCTGCTTGACCGCATCTTAATACTTCTAACAGTTCTTCCCATTCCGATGTCAATTCTTCATAATCCCTCACGGTAACAACTCCTTTTATGTCCAAATGAATTGTCTTATAGAATTACTCAACTGTTTTCAGCGCACAAATCAAATTTTGGCTTTTATCTGTCTATATGGCACTTATTGTGCTCGCTGTGATTATATCTGATAACCGGCTCTGAATCTATTCCGAAAGCTATCTTTATTTTATCTATATACTCAGCGCTTATGTTTGGATTCATATAGATGATTCGTTCTCCAAATACTTTAATAATTCTTCTTCGTCCGGTGCTGTTTTGAGAATATATTTCCACAGCTTCCTTCCGGTTTCTTCATTTTGATATATACGTTTCTGTACATTCTTTAAAATGCGCTCTTCACCGGACAGCTCACCCTCATACTTAGACAGGCGATAGAGTGACGACAGCATAGGGAAGTATCCTTCCCAACCGTCACCGTGTTTTAAAGCGCCTGTTTCCCATATGATTTTTCTGTTTATTCTATTCTTACGCAGATAAAGCATTTGAACACCGCAACAATTCCAATTTTCTACTTCCAACAGAACAGCGCCCTTTACAGCTCTGAATGGAAGGGAGTTTAGAGTAACGATGTCTCCCGGTTGGAACGGGATCGGCAGATCCAAATCCAAACTGCTTTTGTACCCTCTATAACTGTCACGGGGTAGATTGCCGATGCGCTTGAAATAATGAATTTCATTACCGACAAAAGTGTAGGTGTAAACATCTTTCATTTTTCCTTTGCCGGCAGGGATCCACTTTGTTATCTCTGTCCGGCAGATGTACTCGTCGATGTCGTCTATGTCCTTTGTTTCTTCCTCTATCAACTTTTTGATGTATTCAGCAGCCGCTTGAAAAGACAGGAACGGCTCCGCAAAAGCCTTTTTTTCATCCAGTATGTCATCATCATACCAACACTCGGACAGTGTGAATATCTCGCTGTTCTTCAACTCCAACGCAGCCAGCGCATCGTCAAACTCACGGATGCACTTTGACACATCGGCATATCCATCACTGTCCGGCGTGTTCAACAGCTCCAACAGTTTTCTCTTTTCAGTTAGTGGGAGCGGCGCGCCGAGGATTATATCAAGCATATTATAATCATTAAGCTTACAACCGATCAGGTAACACTCCATTTTTTCCGAAAAACCGCAAGCGGAAATAATCTGTTCATATCTGTTCACTTGTTATCCTCCTTGTCAAATGATTTTTGTTTAGTAACGGTATTTGCGAGATTTATTATGGTTTTATCCATATCACCGCCACCTATAATATAAATACCATATTCTATGGGACAAAATCGGCGCATAAAAAACAGAGCAGCGTAAAACTACTCTGTAAATCATTTATGATATTATTGGAAAAAGTGTCCGTAAACCCACAGTGCCCTGTCGATATCCCTACATTTTTCATATGTGACCTTCTGACCCTCGGGGAGTTCTTTGTTATAATCTTCTACGAACTGATTCAGCTTCTTTATGTAAATCTGATAAGTCTTATTATAGCGCTTGTTATCACTAAACAGGTTTTTAAACCCAAGCTGATCCTTCTGGGGTAAATCTCGCGGTTTAACATTCGCTCCGATGTATAAACTATTCAGCGAGCCGAAAGACAGCTCGTCTTGTACATTGCTCGGATAAATCGCATCCAGCGCCATCATTGCAAAGATATCGTAAATCCGCATTTCTCCTTGAGTGATAAAATACATAAAAGTAATCAGATAGACTGATCCGATACCTTTGAGCGATGCTATGGTCAACTTTTCAAGGAATTTTTGTTGTTTTTCCTTTTTATCATTTTCTTTCAGGCTTCTATAACTTTTACTGAGATCTACCGCCGTATTTAGAAAGTCATAGAGCGTTTTCGTTTCTTCTTCTCCATTCTCTTTTTTTACTGTTTCTTTTTCAATTAGTCCGTGACGAGTAACAGCACTTGCGACTCTATCTTTTTTATTGAAGTTCCAATTTTTCTTTTTATCTTCGCCTGCTATATAGACAATATCTTTCTTGCATAAACTCTGCTTCTGATCTATCTTATTTGTTTTCCACGCAAAAATTTTCAGGAAAGCCTCCACATCCGGTGATCCTTCACGCAAATATTTTTCTATCTGTTGCTCTACCCATTGGCAAGTCTGAAAATAATACATATGGCTATACGTCTTTACAAAATTGGTGAAATCGAGTTTTCCTTCTTCTGCATTAGGACTGTTTGGATCGAAAGTTGCAACATTATACAGTGTTACTTTTGATTCTTCATTCATTATCTGCACTCCTTTCTTATCTATATAGTATATAGTGTTAGCATCTAAATAGTACAAAACAAAATGAGATATCCCCTTTAAGTGCTGTATAATAAAAAAGAGGAGGAATTCATTATGTCACGACAAAAAACTCATCACACCAAGCAATTCAAGTTGGATGCTAACACTATACAGTCCTTCAATAAATTGTTCAATCAAGGACAACATTTCCATCTTTATCAATAAGTTCTGCACCAATCCATAATGCCCCAGCACTAACAAAGCCTTTA
>ENA-OYWE01000117-OYWE01000117.1-human-gut-metagenome-genome-assembly--contig:-NODE-117-length-19255-cov-4.850573_pt1 | contig 19255 bp, 20 predicted proteins | sample MGYA00244166_ERZ653389 | MGnify/ENA primary metagenome ERZ653389 (study PRJEB26926, sample SAMN06165040) | human gut metagenome | biome: ENVO:00009003; feature: ENVO:2100002; material: ENVO:00002003... | reverse complement strand
CTGATTATTTGCAAACGGTGTGTAAATATTCCGCTTTATTCTTGATTTTAGCGCATGACGGGCGTATAATTGTGTTAAAGGTCAGAATGGGCGAATTCTGCCTTGAAAATTTACATTTAAGAAGGGGGATTTGCTCTAATGTTCGTCAGCTTTACAAAGACATTGAAGAAGATGTCCGGTTTCCGGCTGGGCTTCGGTGTGCGCGTGAATAAGCGAAACGCGCCGTTGTGGTGCTTCGCTATGCTCTTCGCCGGAATGTTCTATTTGATGTGGTATATGATTATCGGCGCGGGCTGGTGTCTGTACTTCTTCTTGTGGGCGTTTTACAAGATTTATTACTATCTATTCAAGGGAATTGCGGTCGGCTGTAAGAAGCTGTATCAACTCATTAAAGGGAAAACCGCCGCGCCGTCGAAAGCGTCGGTCGAACCGCCGAAGGAATGAACCAAACAAAAAAATCCCCCGTGCAAGGCTCGAAAGCCCGCACGGGGGATTGTTCTTTATGCGGCGGAAGGCTGAAAGGGGAAGCGCGATCCGCCGCGCGGTCAATTACTCTTTGTTGCTGTCGGTATCCGCCGGAATGCCGGAAATAGTGAAGTAGTCCGGAAGATTAAAGACGGCGGCTTCGATCAGTTTATCCAGCGTTTCCGCGTCGATCTTGAAGCCCTTGCTATTCAGAAATTCAACAACGTATGCTTTCTTCTCTGCGCCCCTGCCGCTTCCGGTGTAAAGCTGTTCGGCGGCTTCGACGGCAACCGTTACCCACATTTTGATTTTCTCAAACTGTGCGGCGGTCGTCTTGCTTCTGATCCACGGGATCACGAAGGCGGTAATAATAGCCGCGATAAGAGCGATCACGGCGTTTGCAATGCTGGTAAGATCAATAGTCATTGTTTGTATCCTCGCTTTCTGTTATGTCGATTTTTTCTTTTTTCTTGATCCTGCCGACGATTACTTCGGCAAGACGCTTCATCATCATTACGCCGCATTCAATCACGACGGCGCGGAAATACCATTCGATCAGAACGGTTTGTTCCTGCCGCGTGATAAGGAATGAAACGTACTGCGCGACGATGAAAGCCGCCGTTGTAATTGCGATCACAATAACGGCTTTCGTTGCGAAGCGTTCGTCAGCCTTGAAGAAGCGGCGCTTCGCCACCCGCTTCCCGCTCGAAGATTTGATTTTCATTGCGTCCCCCTTTCACATAGCGCAATTAACGCACGGCGCGCGTTGTGTAACGCATACCGTGCGTTGTGCGTGTGTTAAACAAGCGTTAGATCATCGACGTTCACCGCCGCGACAACCGTTCCGCCGTAGGTAATCACGGCGCGCTTTCCGGAAAGCTCTTTGACGATGTGATCGCGGGAATAGACGAAGGAAGCAAGGCTTCCGCCGGAATAGGTTTTCGCGCCCGCTTTCACGCGCACTTTGCTTCCCGTTGTGATCTTCCGCTCCGATGTCCCGCCGGACGTGCCGGAATAGGTAATGAAAGCGTCGTCGTGTCCCGCCTTCTTCAACTTCTCCAGCATAGCTTCCGCGTTCTTCTTGACGCTGAACGCGCCCACTTGAACCTTGTAATACTTGCCGATCTGCACGATGTACGTATCGAAGCCTTCCTTTTTCAGCTTCGCCGCGAACGCTGTTGCGTTGTCCTTCTTCTCAAACGCTCCAAGCTGTACGCGGTAAAGGTTCTTCGCGTCGTCCTGTGGCTTCTGCTCCGGCTTCTGATCCTCTGCCGGAACGCCCAGCCGCCTGTTTACCTCCGCCGCGATCTCGCCGTGTCGGTTATACAGATAATCGCCGGGGCAAGCCTTGTTCGCGTAATCCCTGTGAACGGTCATATTGCACCCGTTCTTGTGGTTTACGCGGTCGTCCTTGCTTGTACTCCATACCAGCTTTTTGATCCCGTTCCGGCGGCAAATATCTTCGACAAGATCAAGAAGCGCCGCGTATGCTTTATCATTCACGGCGTATGGGTGCTTTGTGTCGCTTGCAACCTCGATCGTGATTGCGCGGTTATCGTTCGCCGCCGAAGAACTGCACCACGAACGATCGGCTTCATCGACGTAAAGCCCGATCCGCCCGTCGTAGCCGATCCCGTAGTTTGAACTTGCCTGTCGCGAAGTCGGCTTGAAGATTTCGCCGATCCTCTCGGCGGAACATTGCCCGACGACGCAATGAATTGTGATCGTGTCGATCTTGTGATTTCGTGGGCTGTTCTTGTTCGGTGAAATCAGCGTACACGAAATAAGTTTGCTATTGCTCATTGCTGAACCCTCCTTTGCAATGAAGAAGCGGCGGGGAAGCCCCCGCCGTCGCTGGTGTTACTCTGCTTGATCCATTCGTTTTTCGATGTGGTCAAGCCGCTTGTGTGCCTGTTTCGCCGACGCTTCAACGTCGGTCAAGCGCGTTACGAACTCCGTATTCGTCTTTCGCTGTTCCTTCTGCTCCGCCTTGATTTCGTCCGTGTTCGCCTTGATGTATCCAATCTCGGTTAAAACGGTCGCGTCGTGCTTCACATTGCTTTCCTTGTCCTTGTCCCTGTTACGAACAAAAGCGATATAGCCGAACACGATAGCGCATACGGTAGAAAAGACGGAAAGAACCGTTGTGAAAGTGTCCATCGTTGATCCTCCTTCCCGTTAGGTTACTTTTTCCCATTGCCACAAGCCCGCCGTGTCCGGCGGATAAACGCAATTCGGCATATCTGCTTTTGCAAGGTATACCGCGCCTTTGTAGCTGTAATACAAGCCGGAAACGACATTAACGACGATCCCCGCCGTTTCCGGATACGGGATCGGATCGTCAAGCGTTCCGGTCGCGGAAAGCTCGATCAAGCGATAGTACGCGAAGGTGGTTTCAACGGGATAAGCCGCCGCGTTCGACGTGTGCGCCGCTTTGATCTCGTAATACCGCCCGTTGTGCTTGATGATTTCGCCGACGGTGTTGTAAGCGTGATTGTCGGCGTATTCGTCGTATTCGATCACTTCCGCCGATTGCAGGATCGCCGCGTCGGAAATGACGTTCGTTCCGGCGGCGCGATCCTGCACGATCTGCGCTTTGAAGGATAGGGCAAGCAAAGCGGCGGTTTGCTCTCCCGCCGCTTTGACTTCCCGAACCTCTTTTTCAATTTCGGTGGAAGCTCCGCCGTTGCTCTTCTTGTGAATTACGCTCATTCAAAATTCCCCCCGATCCCCGATACCCAGCAAGCGGTCAGCGCGTCGCCGCGCTGGACGGTTACGCGGATATTCATTCCGTACTGTGCCGCCGTGTTGATCTTATTTGTGAAAACGTGTGCAACGCCTTGAACAACCGCGTTCGTGCAATCCTCCCAAACGGGGGAAGCGTCAAACGGATTGTTCGTCGCTTCAACCTTGAACGTGCCGCCCGCCGGAATATCTCGCGTTACCTTGATATTCGCGCGTGTCGGCTGGCTGTTGGCTTCCAGCGGCGTGGAAAGCGTGATAACGAAGCCCGCGATCGACTTCGTGAACGTCAGCGTCCGGACGGCGCTATTTCCTGCGCTGTCGGTCGCCGTAATTGTGATCGTGTGCTGGGCGTTCGTAAGCGCCGTGAAGGTATTTCCGGAAACGGAAAGCGTCTGCGTTGCGCCCAGCGTGATTGCGTTCTTCGTCGCGATTGTCTTTCCGTCGATCTTTTCAACAACGTTCACCGTGTCGCCGTCCGGATCGGTTACGCTGTATTGATAGGTGAAATCCCCGCGCTTCGTGCCAAGATCGGCGTTACTGCCGGAAATCACGGGCGGCTGGTTATGGATTACGGCAATATCTCCGCTTGTGGTGTATGCGGAATAATTGCCGTAGCTGTCCTTTGCGCGGACACGGTATTTTAACGTGTTCCACGCGGTCGATACCGCTTCCGTGAACGTCCTGCTTGCGGACGCTTGAACCTGTGTCCACGCGCCGCTGTTGTATGAGCGCTCGAAACAATAGGTCAGCGCGTCGCCGTCCGGATCGGTCGCCGCCGCGCAAGAAATGTTGATGTTCTGTCTGCTGTAACACGTCGCGGGCGCGGTAATGCTGGGCGGCGCGGAAGGCGCGGAATTGTAGATTACCGTATAATTTCCGTCGCTGTTCGGGCTGTCAGATACCAAGATAGAAGATTTAAGATTACAAAGCGGGCGAACGCCATTGTAGCCGTTGTACGTGTTGCTGGTGTTCAAAGAGCCGTTCGAAAAGACGTAGCGGACGAGGCCGGCGTACGGCGAACGAGGCGTACGAAGCCACCAATACCAGCCCTTTGACGTGCTGAAATTAGCGTCCGTGTACTCCGAATTGCTCACGCATTGCGCCGTAGGATAAGCGACGCGGGAAGCGTTGTTGCTGAATAGCGCAAGAAGCGTTCCTTCTGCGATATTGTTTTCATTCGCAAGCCCCACTTCTGTGGTGGACGCAAGGAACATTTTTGACGTTACCGTTTCATAGCTTCCGCCGTCGGTAACGGTATTTCTTGCGACGGTCTGCGTTGTTGTCAGAAGCTCCGCAACGAACTTCGGATCAAGCATAGCAAGGAAGCCCGCCCACGCGTCGTATTCGTTGTAATTGTTCCATACGTTCGCGTTTGTAGGCGGCGCGTCCGCGCTGTGCTTTGCGCTGTACCATGCGCCCGCCGTTGCGTTGCTATTCAGCCATTGCAGAATGTTTGAATGCTGATAACGGTTATTGCCGTATTGTTTCCGATCGCTGTTGCTGTTGCTCGCTTCCTTTGCGTCGAAGCACATTAACTGAATGATTTTTTCCGTAATCAGCGTTACGGAATTCGACGGGTAGCCGCTGTGGTTCTTGTCGGCGATCTTGAAAACGATCTTCGATCCGAAGCGCGATTGATACGCCGAAAGAACCGGAACTTCAATCTTCGCGCCCACCGTCAAACTGCCTAATGTTTTTGACATTGTGCCGCCTCCTTTGGTTTCATTAAGCTGTTGTAATAATGATCCGTCCGCCGGATCAAGTGATAGCTGTTTCCCTTTTCGGCGTGTCCTCTCCAGCTTTGATAGGATTGTTCAACGGTCTTTGCGTCGATCCGTCCCGCCGCGTGAATGGCGGCTAATTTCTTCAACTTCCGCTTCATATTGTTCTTGCTCCGGCGGCGCACCTTGCGGATCACCGCGCCGCTTTCGGTCAAGTATGTATGAAAGCCCAAGAAATCAACGCCGTGTTTTAAGGGAAAGATATTTGTTTTCGCGTTCAGCGAAAGCCCGCGCGCCTGTACGAACGCTTCAATCTGCTTCCGGCACTCCTGCAAATATGCTTTGTCGTGATGGATCAAAAAGAAGTCGTCCATATAGCGCCCGTAATATTTGATACCCAGCTTTTCCTTTACGAAGTGATCCAGCCCGTCAAGGTAGAGAAGGGCGAAAAGCTGTGAAGTTTGATTGCCGATCGGTATTCCGACGTTGCCTTCGGTGCTGTCGATGATAAGATCGACAAGCCACAAAACGTCCGGATCGGTTATCTTCTCGCGGATTAAGGTTTTCAAAACGTCGTGCCGGATCGAATAGAAATACTTTGAAATATCGCCTTTCAGTATCCAGCCGTCAATTCCGTTCTTTCTGTAAAACCTCCGCATGAACTCTTGAAGCCTGTCTAACCCGTAATGCGTACCTTTCCCCACCTGCGACGCGTAGTTATCGCGAATGAACGATCGTGTCAAAATCGGTTCAAGCACGTTATCGCAAAGCGAATGTTGAACAACCTTGTCTTTGTAGCTGTTCGACATAACCACGCGGCGCTTCGGTTCGTATACCTCGAACGTGTTATACGGGGACATGGTATAGCGCTTCGTTCTGATCTGCGCGCCTAATAGGTTCAGCGCTTCAAGAAGATTAACTTCAAACTTTGCCGCCGCTCCTTTCCACCTCTTGCCTTGCCGCGCCTTTCGGTAGGCATTGTATAGGCTTTCAAAACTGTGTATCTTTTCAAAGTCTGTCATAATAAAAAATCCTCGCTGTTTATAACCTTTGCCAGCCGCCGGAAGGCGGTATGCTCCGGTATCGGCGATCCTGTATTCGTCCCCGCCGTGGATAGCGGCGACGGGATACACCTTCCTTTGATGGTGGTATTCTGCTTTCGGCTGTGCCTACTCGTTCACATAGTCCACCGAAGCGGGCGAACGCCATTGTTGCCGTTGTACGCGTTGTTGTTGTTCAAAGAGCCGTCCGAATTGACGTTGCGGACGTTGTTGGCGTTCGACGAATTAGGCGTATCAAGATGTACCCCGAACGTTTTTCAAGCTCTCGTTTTGTCCCGCTTCTTCCACGCGGTCGTCATGTACTTCACTTCAAGCGCAAGTTTTGACCAATATTCGCAACTGCTCATAGAAATAAAGCCCATTTCCTGCGAAAGCTCTATGAAAAATAGAAGCTCCTTGCAATAGGTCAGCGCCTTTGCTTGTAGCTTCTGCCGTTGTCTGTATTCCTGCGCGTCCCGAAGGTCTAATTCGTTCGCTTCAAGGACGCATTCGTAAATGTCCACCGCTTTATCCTGTATCCTGTTTACAAGCGTGAAGCGGTATTTCTTCGGGTAGCGCTCCGTCGAATTCGTGATCGTGAAGGTGTGCTTTACAAGGTCTTTCGCTTTCACAATCACGTTGAATTCCGTCGGTTCTTTCCGCTCCCGCTCCGGTCTTTGCATATATGCACCGTCCTTTCCGCATTCGCTCGATCATAGCGGTATCGTCGGCGCACCCGTCGAAATCGAAGCCCGCTTCGGTAACGGTCAGCGTTGCCGCGTTCCCTGTAACCGTTGTTCCTGTGATCTGTAATACCTCCGCGCCGCAAGCCGCGCATGGCGGGGAAAGCTCCGCGAAGATGTTTCCGATCACGCACGACAATTCCGCCGCCGTGCAAGCGTACCGCGTCAGCATTCGATCCTCTGCAAACTCTCGTTCCAAATGCCCGTAGACGTTACGCCGTCGAGATCATCGAAGAGGATCAAGAACGGATTTGTCGTAATGTCATTGAAAAGCACCGCTTCCAGCATATCCACGCGCGCGTCAAGCGCGTTCGTGATGTTCAGAAGATTTGTTGCCGCGTTATCGTCAAGGACGTTTTGCAAGCCGTTAAACCATGCGTTGAAGTCCGCCGCCGCCTGTGTTTCAAAATCCGCCATGTGTTGTTCGAACGCTTCGTATTGCGTGTTACCCTGCAATTTCAGCGAATTCATATACGAAACAAGCGTGTTGTACTCCGCCGCCGAAAGGGATTGATATTCAGCGAACCACGCTTGAAGCTGTGCGTTAAAAGCCGCCGTGTCGATCTGCTGAACGACGGCGGCAACAACGCCGCAAAGCGACGTGTTCAAGCGTTGATCCGTGATCTTGCTTTGCGTGATAGCTGTTACGCCCGCGCCCACGTAGATGTCCGCCAGCGCAAGCTCGTAAACGTCCGCGTCCCTCTGCAATGCGGGCGCGGTAGGGGAAGCGCTGAACGAAGAAGATTTGACCTTCACCGACATAACGCGGTTTGTCAAATCCCAGCGCACGACAACGCGATCAATGCGGTTCAACTGTCCGTCCGCCGTGTCAAGCTCGACGGCAAGATCGCCCGTGTTGAAGTAGAAGTAACCGTTGATCCACGCTTTGCCCGTTTTTACGTTCAGCTTCATTCCGTCGTTTGCAACGACTTGAAGCCCCGTCGAAGGGACGGGGAAAACGCCGTTCCCGATGAACGAAGCAAAGTATTCCGCCCAATCCTCCGCCTTGTACGTGCGATCGTGCGAAACGCTGTTGAAGAAACTTGATTTTTCCATGCTGTGAAGCCCTCCTTTATTTCGTAATCTGCCGAATTTGTGTCAGAAGCGCGGGCAAGCTCTCGCCGAAGGTAATATCTATTTCTTCGCCGCTGGTTTCGTAGGTTTCCGCGATCTCCGTTATGCGAACGTCAATGCGGACGTTCCAGCGCTTATTGATACACGTTACCCGATCGCCCAAATCGTAGTCCGTGCCGTACTTCAAATTCGCGTTCGTGTTGATCTTCGATCCGAAAGCAAGCGTTTCCGCGTATTGCTCCAGCTCTTCAACGCCGCGCGCGGAAAGAAGCGCTAAATATTGCGCGTTGGTAAGCGTTACGGTCTGCCCGCTCTCGTTTTCGTATTCCTGCACGATGTCCGTTGCATTGATGAAAACTTCGTCGCGGGAAAGCCCCGTCGAACTGCCGCCGACTTCGGCAACCTTCCGCGTTACGCCTTCTTTTTCCTCTCCGCCGACGTAAGCCGTTGTTTTAAGGTTTTCAACGCTGTTCGTGTATTCCTGTTCCACGATGTTGTCGAACTCCTGCGAAAAGATACAAGGCGCGTTCCCTGCGGTATTGCCCGCCGTAAGATCGCGCCCTTCGTAAACGGAAAAGGTATGCTTGCCCGTGCGGGCATTTGTCAGAACCCGAATACCCAGCTTCGCCGCCTTCGCCGCCGTTTCCGCCGCAAGCTGGGCGTTTGCGTACTGCTCCGAAGTATAGTCGATCTGCCCGCTTCCGGTGTCTGCGTCGGTCGTGGATATGCTGAAATTCGGAATATTGCGCGCCGCTCCTGCATTCGTGCAAGTCTGCTTCACAATGGCGTATAGAATGTTCTGTGTCGTGTCCTTCGTGATGATCTGCGTTGTCAAAATGCGCTTGCCGATCCACGAAAGAAGGAACTTGCCTTGAACCTCTATTTCCTCCATGCCCTGTGAATTCTTCGTGATGTGAATATAGCGGATTTCCGCCGCTTCGTTGCCGCCGCGCTTGATGATGATATTTTCCTTCACCAGCAAGCGGGCGTGTTCCTCCGTGAAGGGAACAAGCAACTTGAATTCGCCGCAACTCCAATAACGCCGCGTCCATATCAAGGACGAAATCTTTTCGACGATCCCTTGAAGTGTCATATCGCGGCTATAAACGTATAATTCCACCGCGCTACACCCCCAAATACAAGTTATTGTGATAGATCGAAACTTCGAGATTTTCGGCGTTCGCGTCCGCTGAATAACGGAAGAGATTGTCGCCCACGGCGATCTGCAAATACGAACTATCAACGTCGAGATAGCGGAACGCGTCTGTAATCGTTCCGCCACGGTTCAGCTTCACGGCTTTTTCACCGTAGCCCGTGGAAACGGTTAAAACGTCGCCCGCTACAAGCGAAATATTCAGCTTGATAAACTCCCGTGTATCGACGTTCAGCAATACGGGATTTGTAACCGCGCCGATCGCGCGGAACTCGATCCGGATACCGCTTTTCACGTCGCCGGAATTGTAGACGTTCACAATCAGCGACGGCTGGCGATAGCCGATTTCCCAGCCGTCGTAAAGCTCCAGCCCGTCCGGAACGGGGAATTCAAATCCGCCGATCCACGTTGCTATGTCCTCGCGCGTTTCCGTTTCCTCTCTCCAAAAGGGATTAAGGCAAGACAAGCTAACCGTGAATTGCTCGAAGATCGGCTTTCGCTTGAAGATCGGCGCGTCGTCGATCTTGCACCCGATCACCCGCCGGAAGTCGCCGAAAACATACGTCAACGTTGCTTCGTACTGCGGATTTAATATGCGGTTCAGCTTCCGGCGTAGGTTCTGCGCCGCTTGCTTGTCCCGCTCCTTGATGTATCCCACGATGTCAATATCGCGGCTTTCGATCCGATAGCCCAAGTATGTGTCGCCGTCCTGCCCCATGCTGTTGGTGCTGTAAATAGCGTTCCGCACGTCGGAAAGTCCGGTAACGTCCTTGAAGTTTACGTGATACGAAGAAGCGGGGGAAAACTCTATGCTTTCCCCGCGCTCGTTCGTGTAGATCAATTTTTCTTGTGTCCTCATGCCATAACCTCCCGCGCAATCTGCCGGAACTGCCGCGCCGCCTGTCTTTGCTGTTCGGCGTAGCTCGTTTCGTTCGCATAGATGTTTTGCACGACTTCAACGGAAGGCGTACCGCCGCCGCGCGTGTCGCGTCCCTCTCCGGAACGGAATTCCGGAACGGCGTTCGACGTTTCGCGCCGGATCGAACTTTCAACGTCGCGCATTTCGCGGGCGAAGCCTTCGCCCAAGCCCTGCGCCATGTACGAACCGATACGGGCAAAAACCTTCGACGGGGAATTGATGTCCATTTCCTCTTCAACCGCCGCCACAATATCCCTCATCATAGAGCGGACGCGGTTTTCAAGCCAGCCGGACATATTTTGAAAGCCCTGCCAAATGCCGCGCACCATCTCTTCGCCCGCTTCCGTGAACTGCGATACGTAAGAGCGAAGCGCGGTAATAACGGGCTGAATGATTTGTGCAACCTTGCCCGTGATCTGCGGGATACCCGCGATCATTCCTTGCGCTATGCTCTTGTCGATGTTCGTTCCTTCGGTTACGAACTTTTGATGTTGTGCCGTGAATGCGGTAATAATGCTTTGCGCGATCTGCGGTACTTTCTGCGTGATCTGCACGATACCCGCCACCATGCCGTAAGCTATGTTCTTGTCGAAGTCCTGTCCGGCTTGATTGAAACGTTGAGCTTGCGCCGTCAGTCCGGTAATAACCCGCTCGACGATCGCGTTCACCGCTCCGGACAAGCCTTCAATGTTCGCAATAATGCCGTTGTTCACGGCGTTTACTGCTTCCGCCGCCGTCAGCGCGCCCGCTCCGCCCATTGCGGCGGTCATATCGCCTTCAACGCCGCCCATGTTGTCGGTGAAGCCTACGCCCACGCCGTCCGCCATGTTGCCGCCGATTTCAGCGAATACCGTTGACGGGGAATGAATGCCGAAGAAGTCCTTGATACCCGAAACAAGGGACGAAGCCCAGCCGGATACCTTTTCCCACAACCACGAAGCCGCGCCGCTGATACCTTCCCACAAGCCGTGAAGAAGGTTTGCGCCAGCGTTTATCATTTCGCCGCCCAGCGACGCGAACGCTTGCACAATGCCGGAAACAATCTGCGGAACTGCCTTCACGATTTCAACTATGATCGTCGGCAAATTCTGAATGAGCGCCACGAAAAGCTGAACGCCCGCCATAATTATTTGGTCGATGTTGCCGATCAGCGCGTTTACAATGCCGCTTATGATTTGCGGGATCGCTTGAACGATCGTCGTTATAATCTGCGGTAATGCCTGTATGAGCGCGACAAGAAGATCAATGCCCGCTTGAATGATAAGCGGTATGTTCTCCGTAAGCGCCGTGATAATGCCTTCAATGATCTGCGGGATCGCTTCAACAATCGTTGTGATGATCTCCGGAAGGGCGGTAATTAACGCCGTCAGAAGGTCGATACCCGCTTGAATGATCTGCGGGATTGCGGAAAGCAAACCGTCGATCAAGCTGGTTATCAACTGCGGAAGCGCCGCAACAAGAACGGGGATCGCGTTTATAATGCCTTCCGCCAGCCCTGTTACAAGCTGTAAAGCCGCGTCGATCAGCAACGGGATATTGTCGATCAGAACTTGCACGATGTCCGTTACAAGCTGAACCAGCGAAGGAACAAGCGTCGGCAACGATTGAGCTATGCCCGTAGCGATATTCGCGATCATCTTCACCGCGAATTCAAGGAAGGTCGGTAACATTTCCGTTAGCTTTTCGATCGCGAACGTAACCATACCCAGCAAGCCGTCTGTGAAGTCCTCCGCCGCGCTCTCTGCACCGGAAAGCGCACCCGTCAAGCCTTTTCCGATAAGCTCGACGAACGGCGTTATTTCCTGCAAAAGCTCCGCCGCAAGCTGTTTCAGCTTTGTAATGATCGGTTCAGCAATCGCGCCCAGCGCCGCCATAGCGCTGTTCAGATTTGCTGTTGCCTTCTGCGCGTCGATAATGTCGCCGTTTACCTCTCTGTACTTGTCCGCCGCTTCTGAATAAAGCCCGTTCAACGTGGACGTTATAAGGGCTTGCCGCTCCTGCTCCGATGTGCAAGCGTCAAGGCTGGCTTGAAAATCATCTTCGGAAACGCCCGCCCAATTCAGCGCGTCGGCAAGATTGCCCGTGATTGATCCCGTCTTTGCCGTTTCGTTCGCGGCTTCGGTCAAGCCTTCAATCGGCAAGCTGTCGCCGAATGTCGCGTAAACGCCCGTGCAAATGTTTGTCCAGTCCGAAAGCTCTTTTTCGTTCGTAGTCAGCTTCGCAAGGTGCGCGGCGGCTTCCGTTGCCTGTCCGTCGTCGCCAAGAACGCCGTACAACTCCGTATAGGTGTTTTTCGCGTCCTCTGCCGAATGTCCCGCCGTCGTGAAGCTGGTTTCAAGTTTACCCATGTTTTCGCGGGCTTCGCGTGTTTCTTCGGCAAGCCCGAAGAATGCCGCACCCGCCGCCGCAATCGCCGCACCCATAGCCGCGCAAGCTGCGCCGATCGCCTTTCCTGCTTTGCCGACGGTTTCGCCGACGCTCTCCCAATCCACCTTTGAGCTTTTCAGCTTTTTAGAAGTGTCGTCGATTTCCTTTTGAATTTTCACCATGTCGGCTTTGGTGTTGTTCAGATTTGTTTGCATTTTCTGATATGCGGGATTTGTCGGTTCGATACCGTTATCGCGCATTTTCTTCAATGCCTTTTCCGCCGCTTCTGCTTTCTTCGCCTGTTCGTCGAACTGCTTTTGTAATAGCTTCTGTTTTGCGGTCAGCGCTTCCACGCTGTCTGCGTTGTCGGCGAATTCCGCCGTCGTCAGCTTCATTTCCGATCCGATTTCGCGAAGGGAAGAATTTATGTTAGTGCAAGCGGCGCGATACTCTTTTTCGCCTGTAAGGTCGATTGATGTTTTGATCTGCTCTTCTTTCGCCATTTATATCCCTCCCAGCACGTCGTCAATATCAACTTCTTTCGGAACGGGCTTGAAACGATCCGGATTGAATTCACGATGAATTTTGAAAAGCGTCAAAATTTTATACGGTGTCATGCGCCATACTTCGGCTTCGCTCCAGCGAAGAAGCGTTACGCCGATATAAAGAAGGCGGGCAAGGTCGATTATTCCTTGCCCGCTGTTGCGTTTTTTTCGATGTCCTCTTCGTCGTCCTCTTCCTCTTCGTCCCGTTCGGGCGGTTCGGGCGTTCCGTTGTTGCCCATAGAAAAGGATTTGAAGATCGCCGCTTTCACGTCGGCGAAATTGCCCGTATGAATGAGCTTGCCCACCTGTTTTTCGGTAAGTGGTTCTTCGTCGTCCGCCGCGCCCTCATTCAAAAGCACGGTCAGAAGCCAGCGAAGATTTTTAATGCTGTCCTTGCCGGAAAGCACGGTATCAAGGCGATCGAAGCCGCCGAATTTGTCTTGCATTTCGTCGATCGCGTTCAGACTGAAAAGAAGGTGTCTTTCCTTGTCCAGCATGATCGGGAAACGTCCGTCTTTAATTGCGCTCATAGCAGAATAAGGCGGGAAGCCTTTTCAGACTTCCCGCCGTTCCTCCTTTCGATATTCGATTAACCGCCCGCGTTGTTAGGCTCACGAACGGAAGTGAACCAATCCGTCGCCACGCTGTTCGTAGGCTCTGCGACGTGTTCAGCCTTCCACAATCCGTCGGAACGCTTGATAAACTGTCCGACGATCTCCGGCGTAGTAAATTCGATACTGTCGCCCTTCGTGGTGTAGTTTTCATCGGGGATCGCGAATTTGACCTTGTAAAGCCAAATGTACTTGTACGTTCCGCCCGCCTTCTTCGCGCGGAAGCCGATTGCGGTATAGGGCGCTTCGTCGCTGTCAGAACCGTAAACAACCTTGTCCGTGTCCTGCTTCTGTCCAAGCAGGGCGGCAAGATCAGCCGGAAGAAGATCGTTCACGTTCAGCGTGATTTCTCCGGATACGAATTCTTTTACAACTTCGTCCGCGCCGTCGTCGGCGTAAAGGATCGCTTCGGCGACTTCAACGGAAAGCTCCGCCGAAATAGCTTTCGCCATACGCACGGGCGTTCCGTATTCCTCCGCGCCGGACGTGCCGTTCGTGATGGGTGCGCGGTAAAGATCGCGCAAACCGATTGTTGCCATGTGTCATACCTCCATATACTTGATTTCAACGGGAACGTGGTAATATCCCGTGTCCTGTTCGTATGTTTCCGCGTCTATCGTGATCGCGTAGAACCCCGCCGCCTTCAATGCTGTTTTCAAGCGTTGAAGAATGTCGATGTAATCCGTTTTTGAATAGACGTGTACTTGATACGTGAATTCCTGCGCGCCCTCTTCATCGTCTGAAAAGAACGTGTCGCGCCCCACGACAAGCTGATAGACGATAAAGCAAGCCGCCTTCCCGCCGTATTTAAGGCGTTCGACGGGAACGCCCAGCTTTTCAAGCTCCGCTTTTAACAAGCTGTCAACGTTCTTCATTTTGCTTTTCCTCCCATACGCGGCGCATTTCCGAAACAACGTCGTCCGCCGCCTTTTCATTCGCCGCCGTGAACCACGGGCGCGCGGGCATATTTGAACGCCCGTAATTAAGGACGAAGCCTTTTTCCGCGTTGCGTACTCCGTGCTTGTCCTTTCCGTTCGGATAGATTTCAACTCGTTTTCCGCCGTCAATCTCTTTCACGGCGGATACTTTGATGGACGCAAGAAGCGCCCCCGTGCTTCGTCTGCTGTTGAACCTTGTCTTGATCTCTTCTTGCTGTGCCTTCTGCATTACTGCGCCACCCGCTTTGAGCATTTCCGGCACGGCTTCTTCAACGATCGCGTCTTGCCGAAGCATTGCTTCTTGTACGTCGTCCAGCCCGACAACGTTAAACTTCGCCATTGTTGCCGCCCCCTTCCGCTTCCGGAAGATTAACCAGCGTCAACTCTGTAAATTCTCCGTTCCCGTGCGTGTACGTCCGAAGGACGCGATACCGTTTCCCGCTCGAAACGGGATATTCCACGATCTGCTGTTCCTCATACTCGAAGGAATGCACGTCGAATTTTAATTCCGTCGTATAGCCCGCCTGTTGCGCCTTGTAGAACTCCGAAAAGCCCACGGATTTCTTGTCAGCGAAAACCGTTGTCGCGGTTTCTGTGCGGGCGACGGGGAAGCCGTGTTCGTTCGTGCGCGGCGAAGGTTCAGACAAGGCAACCAATGTTATTTGTTCGCCCCATCTCATTTATTTGCCCTCGCTTTCTTCGGTGTAATCAGCGGTCAGCGACAAGGCGCACTTCAAATAATCGTATGCGTTGCGGTAACGCTCCGCGTCGTCATTGAAGCCGAATTCCGCCTTTGCATAAAGCACAACCGCCCGATCAAGAAGGGGATCGCCCAGCGTTTTACTGGACGATCCCGCTTCCGCCGGAATGTTGATACCGACAAGGCGAAGATCAGCGATCGCCGCGTTTATGAGATCGGAAACTTCGCCGTCAAGCGCCGTCCCGCTCAACCGCAACGCCAGCTTTACCTTGTCAAGCATTTGTCAGCCCTCCCGCTTTAGGCGGGCGCCTTGACCAGCTTCACGATGGCTTCGCCGATAGCGGGCGCGCAATCGAAGATCGCGATACCGCTATATTTGTAGCTGTTCGTGTCGATGTCGTAGGCGCTCTTCACGCCGATATTTTCGGCAAGGTTCGCGCAAACCTTCTTGAAGTCGCCCAAGAAGGCTTCGTGATCCGCGACGTAATCGGACAGAAGAACGGGATAGCCGTACACGAAGTACGCGTTGTTCTGAACGGTTACAATGTGGTTCTTGCTGTTGTCCTGCAACGGCATAAAGTCTGTGAACAAGGTTTTCTTGTTCATAACGAACTTGCCGTTACGGTCATAGCCGGAAGGCAGAAGCCCTATCAACGTCTGCACGTTTGCGGCGGTAAGCGCGCCCGTCTTTGCAACGGTAACGCTGTTGGACGCGCCCCAAGTGTTCGCTTTTTCAATGCCCTTCGGCTGGGAAGAACCCGTGCCGTTGATAAGCAAATCTTCAACTTTGCGGGCGATAGCTTCCGCCAGCATATTGACGATCCAGCTTTCAAACGCGGTAATGCTCATAGTCATTACAGTATCGGAAATCTGAACCAGCTTGACGATCTCATAACCGGAAAGGGAAACGGTGGTCAGCGTGTCAGCGGCGGCGGTAATGCTTGCGTTCTCGGTGTGGATCGCGGCGGCGTTGTTCGTGCCTTCGATCGCGAACTTTACAGCGCCCTTGACGTGCAGAAGGGTAACTTCATTCAGCATAGGCGCAAGCATCTTTACCTTGCTGATAATCTCGTTCGCGGTCTGCGTCGGGATAACCTCCGCACCCGCGCCGCTGGCGTTGCTGAATGCGCGCTTCTCTGCGTCGTTCAGCGGAAGGCGGCGAATGTTTTTCAGCCACGCGGAACGATATTCGGGCGTACCGAAGGGATCATCGGGCGCGGCGTTGTCGTCGCCGTTGTTCTGCTGGAAGGAACGGGAAACAATGCCCGCGCCCTTCGCGATATTGTCAAGAATGCCGTTGCGCTTCTCGGCGGCGGCAATCAGTCCGGCGCGCTCTTCGGTAAGCTGTGTGGTTTCCTGCTCCAGCGCGTCAATCTCTGCGGCGGTCATAGCGTCGCCGCGCTGTTCGATCTCCTGCTTGATAGCCGCAAGGCGGGCTTCGATTTCTTTAATTCTCATTGTGTTAAACCTCCGTCATTAGTTTGATTTTCAAAAGTTTCTTCCGGCGTTCCAGCCGCTCCTGCTGTTCCCTTTCGATCACTCCGTCGAAATAGGATCGTGCCGAAATATCGGTATCGGCGTTCGCCGGAATGGATACCGCCGAAACGTCGTAAACCTTCGCAATTTTCAAGATCGTGCGTGTGCGTGTGTCGCGGTCGTAGCTATCTTCCGATACGCGGAAAGCACACGACATTTTCGTAACAAGTCCGTTCTTGATTTCCTCGAACATATCTTGTGCCGCGCGCGATTTCGACAAGTCCGCGAACGTGAAAAGCCCGTTATCGTTAGCTTCAACGCCCAGCGTCCCGTTGGAAAGGCGGGCAAGCACCTTTCCTTCGTGGTTATACTGCATGATTACGTCGGACATATCCGCACCCGCAAGGGCGTTCCGGTCGATCCGTTCGTAATATTTGTTCCCGTCCCACTCATACAGCAAATAGGGCTTGTCGAACGTTGTTGCGTAGCCCTCCACGTAGAAATCCGTATCAATTCGCTTCTCCGCCGCCGTCGGGATCAATAGCGGCTGGATCATTGTTCGGTACTCCCGATCCGTCTTTTTTGGCATTTGGTGTAACCTCCTTTCCCAATTCTGAAACTTCCGCGTATTCCTTGCGGATATAATATTTCTCGCCGCCCTCAACGTGCGCCATGTTCCAAACGTCCATAACGCCGTTGCGGTTCAGCAAGCCGCGGTCAAATAACTGTGTGCTGATATTCAGCTTCGTTTGATTGCTTGCGTATTGTAAGCGGTTCGCGGTAAACGTGATCGCGTTCCCGAAGGACAATTCCCGCGCCGTGTACGTCATATTCGACATAACAAGCGAAAGCTGGATCGCGAAAGGTTCGATCTTGCCTTCGTAATACGCGTTCCATTCGTCCTCCGTGTATTTGTTTTGCAGAATGCCCGCATTCGTGCCGAAGTAGTTAAACACGTTTTCGTTGATCTGCGCCATCTGCGCGGCGTTGACCGTGAACGGCTTGCTTTCGATCGGCTTCACGTCAGCAAACTTCGCGTCGTAGATCACCATTCCCGATTGATTTTCCGCCGAAAGGTTATCCGCCGTGAAGCGCTTGCGCTCCTTCGTGATGTCCTCCGGCTTCAACATATTTGCAACCTTCGCCAAGAAGCGAATAGAAGCCGAATTTTTAACGCCGTTGATAATGCCTTGATTTTGTGTATGGATCAACTGCATTGTAGGGCGAAGCGCGGCGTTACTCTCTCCGAAGAAATCGTCGGTATACTGAAACTGCGTCATTACGCCGACGCGTTCAAATTCGATCGCGGCTTTCTGCCCGCTCCCGAACGTATAACGCAAAAACGGCGCGCCGTTGTACTCGACAACTTCGCACCGTTGAGGAAGCAGGGGATAATACCCGATCAGCCCGCCGAATTCATCTTCGATCGGAACAATGAAGCAAGTATTATTCACCGAAAGGATCGTCGCGATCCTGTAAATGAACTTCGATGTATCCATGAACGGATTAGGCTTGAACTGTAACGTCCGTTCAAGGTTCTTTTGCGCCGTTCCGCTGATCTCCGGTTTCAGCTTTGAAGCGAAGGACGCGAACGAATGTATCGCCGCGCGCGTAAGCTCCATTTCGTAAATACTTTCCGGCGCGTTGCTGAAAACGGGTGTGTACCCGTTTAGCATTTTGAAATAGCCTTCCGCCTTCAAGTCGGCTTTCGGCTTCCGGAAGATAGTTTCAAAAACTCCCATGTTTTTATCACCCCGCATTTTTGAGCATTTCGCCGATTTCGTTATAATATTTCTGCCGCACGGTCAGCGCGTCGATCACGGAAACGAAGCCGTCAATTCGCGCCCGCTGTTCGATCTTCACGGGACGGAACTTCCGCGTTTCCATGTTGTGCTTCAATGCGACGTTGAGGAAGTGCGCTTTCAACAAGTTATTGTCGGCAATCTTGAAATTGCCGTCCTTGATAACGCCTTCAAACTCACGGATCACGGGCGCAAGGTTTTCACCCTGCCATACGTCGTCCGTCTGCCAGCCCGCGTTCTTCAAGTCGTCGATCAGATATTGCGCGGAATAGCGGTCGTACCCGATCTTCAAGATATATATTCCGTACTGATCCCGAAGCATAGAAAACCATTCGTAAACGTCGCGATAATCGACGTGGTTTTCGCCGGATAGCTTGACGATCCCTTGCTTTACGAAGATGTCATACGGTACGCCGTCGATCGCTTGCGCCGTTTCAAGGCGGTTCGCGGGCATAAAGAATTGTGCGAAGGCATATAGAACGCCGTCCCGCTCGATCACGACGGAAGCGGCGGTCAAGTCTGTTGTTTGCGAAAGGTCTATGCCGCCCACGGCGTAGCTGTCCTTGAAATCCTCCAGCTTCGCGTGAATTCCTGCGCCGTCAACGACGACGTAATCAAGCCACGCGACGGAAGAATTCTGCTTGATATTGCAATACTTCGTAAGGAATTCAGCCCGCTTCGACATACTCATTTCGGCGACGGCGATTTCCTCTTTGAAGAAGTCCGGCGAAACGGAAACGCCCATATTCGGATTTGCTTTTTTAAGCTCTTCAAGGTCGTTCCATTTCTCCACGTCGTCGATCATGTAAAGCAGGGGAAGAAGGCGGCGTTCCTTGCTTCCTCCCTTCAAAAACGCGGTCGATCTCTTCATCAATTCGTCGAAGATACCGTCGTTTTCGTAACCCGCCGTTGAGATTGAAAGGCTGTCTCTTATACACATCTGACGCTGCCGACGA
>ENA-OYWE01000116-OYWE01000116.1-human-gut-metagenome-genome-assembly--contig:-NODE-116-length-19273-cov-4.572016_pt1 | contig 19273 bp, 7 predicted proteins | sample MGYA00244166_ERZ653389 | MGnify/ENA primary metagenome ERZ653389 (study PRJEB26926, sample SAMN06165040) | human gut metagenome | biome: ENVO:00009003; feature: ENVO:2100002; material: ENVO:00002003... | reverse complement strand
CATCTAAGAAGATCAATTCCAATCCGGTCATCATAACAGATATCAAAGTATCCAATCATTCTTTCTTCTTCAATCCCCAGCGCCAGTCGAATGATTTATCAACCCGAAGCATCTGGTTGGAGCCCGAAGATAACAATCTTGAAATCTTCTTCTCCGCTCTTCAATTTACAGCAACATCGAGAATAAGATACGCCTACAAGATGGATGGTGTGGACAAAGAGTGGGTATACACCGAAACCGGTAATCGGTCGGCTTTCTACAATAAAATTCCTAAAGGATATCATACTTTCAAGGTACGCTCTACAGATGAATACGGCTACTGGAAAGACGACGTCACAGAACTACGTATCTATAAAAAGCCGGCTTGGTACGAAACATGGTGGGCATACGGTACCTATATAACTCTCATCATTCTGATCCTTTATTCCATCATGTTCTATTACCTGCACAGAGTAAGACGGTCCGACCAGGTTAGATTCCAGAAAGAACTAACCAAGACTAAACTGGAATATTTCACCCATATAAGCCATGAACTGCTCACCCCGCTCACTACCATCAGCTGCGTAGCAGATGATTTGGAAGAAACAAAGGCATCTCCACAAGAAGATGTACATATATTGAAAAGTAATGTGCTCCGCTTAAAACGCTTAATCCAGCAAGTGCTAGATTTTCGGAAAGTAGAAAACGACTCGTTTGTACTCACCCCTACCTATGGCAATATCAGCAGCTTCATCCGTGAAATCTACCATACAGGCATACGACCGATCATTGAAAAGAAAAACCTTCATTTCAGTCTTCATCTGGAAGAAAAAGACATTTGGGGATATATGGACTCTGACAAAATAGACAAGGTTCTGTACAATATACTCTCGAATGCGGCCAAATATACACCTGCCGATAAAAAAGTAGAGCTGAATGTATCGACTCTGCAAAAGGATAATTCCCGATTCCTCCGGATAGAGGTGCAGGATGAAGGAATCGGCATAGATCAGAAAGAAATATCCAAGATATTCACTCCATTCTATGTGAACAAAACAGCTTATGCACCTCAATCAAACGGTGTAGGGCTTTCATTAACCAAGAAACTGGTGACCTTGCATAAAGGAGACATCCAGGTAGAAAGCAGCATCGGAGAAGGTTCCAGATTCACTGTTCTAATCCCTATCGACCGGAATTATTATCCGGAAATAAAGGACATTATCGAAACCAGTGAAATACCGTCAACAGTACCGAATGAAGCAACAGAAGATACAGAAGAGAAAGAAGGTACGATATTACTGGCAGATGACAATGAAGAGTTCCTGCTATTGATGAAAAGAAAGTTGGCAACACACTACAATATACTCACTGCTACGAATGGGAAAAAAGCATTGGAAATTGTAAGAAGCGAAGACGTAGACCTGATGGTCAGCGACTATATGATGCCCGAAATGGATGGAATCGAGCTCTGTGCAACAATGAAACAGGACATCAACACCAGCCATATACCGGTATTGATGCTTACGGCAAAAAATTCAGTGGAAGACCAAGTGAGATGTTTCAATGCAGGAGCAAACGGATACCTGACGAAACCATTCGATATGAAAATGCTTAATGCACGCATTGACAATCTGATGAAATCCAACCAGAAACGGCAAGAGAAGTTCAGAGTCGATACGGAAATCAATGTTGTAGCACTGGAATATCAGAGTACTGACGAGCAGTTCCTGGAAAAAGCCATCGAATGTATAGAGCAACATCTGATTGAAACCGAATTTGATATAGATACTTTTGCCTCGGAACTCAACGTTTCCAAGTCCACTCTAAATAGAAAAATGAAAGCAATGACCGGTCTCTCCCCAGTAGAGTTTATTCGCAACATCCGGCTTAAACATGCGTGTACACTCCTGAAAAAGCCTTTCATTAATGTCTCCGAGGTTGCCTATGCGGTTGGTTTCAGCAATCCAAAGTATTTCACGAAGTGTTTTAAAAAGGAATTTGACGTGACGCCTACCGAATATCAGAAAAAGGAAGAAGATAAATAAACGACTTACCCGTTGGCAGAGTTTATTGCTGGAGGGATATTAAACAATTCATTTCTTTTCGGTTATGAATATAATTTTAGGCGCGAATTACGCGGATTACACGGATTAAAGGCTGCGCTACAACATTGTACTACAGAAAAAAATCCGTGTAATCCGCGTAATCCGCACCTAAATTATTATCAGCAAACTAGCAAGAAGTTCATTAGCAATCTTTGATTCATTCCTGGAGGGTTATGAATTCCTCAATCGATTGCTACTTTATTATTTGCTTTCCCCTATACTACAACAAAATCCCTCTCCAGCAATAAGTGTATTTTTGACGCAACTAAGGTATATAAATAACGCATTTCCTCCACTTTACCCCTTTCTGCCTCATTTGAGTACTCCTCCCTGTTCTTTTCTATATTTATTTGCATCGGCCTTAAAGACCGCAAACCAATAACAAGGATAAAGAGTTTCAGTGACCAATCCTTTTAATAATAATATATATGAAAGACAAATTTCTTAAATCAATCCAAAGAAAAAGCTGGCTGTTGCTGGCCCTGTTCTTCATCAGCAGTTGTAGCAATGAAGACATCGTGAAACATCCCGTCATCACCAACAAGTATGATCCCTCAAAGCCTCAGGCACTGACCGGCTTTATCCCGGAAAAAGGAGGAATAGGTGACAAAATCATTGTTCAGGGAAACTTCGGTACAGACCTGTCCAAGATGAAAGTGATCTTTGCCGATACCAAAGAGGCTAACATCATATCAAGTGACGGAACTTCTATTTACTGTACCGTACCAAAACAACCGGGCGGTAATAATTCTGTTAAAGTCGTTGTAGACGATAAAGAGCTTACCATCGACAAGACATTTGCCTACACACAGGTACAGAAAGTTTCTACAGTTTGCGGAACCTACAATAAAAGAGGAGATACCGATGGAAACATCTACGATGCACTATTCAATAATGTATTTGCTGTCGGTATAGTGGCAGGAGATAACATTGTAGCAGTAGAGTCGGACAAACAACGGGTACGCCTGATTTCAGAAAGCGAGAACCTGGTTACAACCCTGATAAGCGGATTCAAAGCAGGTAAACCTGCAATCAATAAAACCCGTGATAAAATGTACTTTATTGATGTCAAATCAGCTAAAGTATATATCCTGCGCCGTGAAAATAGCTGGCAGCCGGAGCTATTGCGCGAAGGTATCACCGAATTATCCGCCAACAATGGTGAAACCTGGTCCTGCATTATTGACGATGAAGAAAAATACCTCTATACAAGAAATCACCTGGGGATCTTCGTACGTATCAATCTGACAGAAAAAGATGATAGCGGACAGTACAAAGTAGAAAAACTCCTTGAACACCGCTGGGACTTTGAAGCTTGGGTTTCCGACCATTGTAGCTATCTGGCTTATAGCCGTGTAGAAGATTGCTTCTATTTTGCAGAAGACAGGACACATGCTGTATACCGGATTAAACAGAACGCTGACGGCACATGGTCGGACGAAAGATATGCCGGAAACGGCTGGCCTAACCAAACCAATACGGAAGGTTATCGGGAAGACATACAGTTTGCCTGGCCAAATGGAGTAACTGTTGACAATGAAGGCAACATATATGTAGTAAACGCAGGCGGACAATCCATCCGAAAGATATCCTACCCGGATGGCTACGTAACAATCGCTGCCGGCGGCACCATGTCGGGCGAGACTGAAACAGACGGACTCCCACTGGAATGTACATTCCTATATCCCAAAGATATAGCTATGGATTCTGAAGAAAACTTCTATATAGCCGGAGGTGCAGGATTGAATGTGCGTAAACTCGCTATAGAATAAACTCCTTCCCGTAAATAAATAAATAAACTAATATATGAAAAATAGATTTTTCCTTATACTTTCATTCCTATTGCTTGCAAGTGTGTTTCCACTTGCCGCACAGAATGGTTTCACCGTATCCGGTATTGTGATGACGGAGCAAGGTGAAGAATTACCCGGTGTTACGATTCAATATAAAAACAATCCTTCCAAAGGAGCTATCACGGATGTTGATGGTAATTTCCGCATGGACAATGTTCCCGCCAATACAGTATTGGTGTTTACCTACATAGGTTATGCACCCCAGGAACTGGTGGTAAACGGAAATAAAACCAAGCAAAAGATTGCACTGAAAGAAATTGTAAATGAAACCGATGAGGTAGTGATTGTAGGTCGCGGAACTCAACGTAAAATCTCGGTAGTAGGTGCGGTAACTAACGTAAAGGCATCCGATTTACAGGTTCCTTCATCCTCGGTAACAAACATGCTGGGAGGTCGTGTACCGGGCATCATTGCCGTAACCCGAAGCGGCGAGCCTGGCAATGACTTTTCTGAATTCTGGATTCGTGGTATCAGTACTTTCGGTGCAGGTGCATCCGCTTTAGTGTTGATTGACGGTGTGGAAGGCGACCTGAATATACTTGATCCTGCCGATATTGAAAGCTTCACCATCCTGAAAGATGCTTCCTCTACAGCTGTATATGGTGTACGCGGTGCCAACGGTGTGGTACTCGTAACAACAAAGCGCGGTAAATCGGGTAAACTGAATATTAGTGTGAAAAGTAATGTCGGGCTTTCCTATTCTGCACGCAATCCCGAATATGTGGACGGATATACGTACGCACAACTAGCCAACGAAGCCTCCGTCGTACGAGGTGGACGTCCCGTATACAGTAATGCCGAGTTAAATCTGATAGAAACAGGACTGGACCCGGATTTATATCCCAATGTAAACTGGCGTGATGTTATGCTGAAAGATTATGTATGGAACAATCAGCATCACATTAGTATCAATGGTGGTGGAACGAATGCACGTTACTACATGAGTGTGGGTCTTCAACATAAGGATGCCATCTATAAGCAAGATAAAGGAATTAAAAACTATGATAACAGTGTAGGTTATAATAAATACAATTTTCGCGCAAATATCGATGCTAACCTAACCAAAAGTACTATTATTGAGCTGGGCTTATCAACAGAGATTGTAACCAATTCTTTCCCCGGATATGCCAATGATACGAAAGCCTTGTGGCAAACACAAGCCAACCTGACCCCTGTGACCGTTCCGGTACTTTATTCGGATGGTTCGCTTCCAGCCTACGGTGCCAGTGCCGACCAACAGAACCCATATATCTTACTAAACTATACAGGTTATAAGAAGAAAAATGAAACGACAAGCAGTATCCGCCTACGCCTTGAACAAGATTTTGACCAATGGATAAAAGGTCTGAAGGCAGAAGCCACCATGTCAATCAATAATTACTCAGCCTTAACACAGTCTCAAACAAAAACTCCGGCGCTCTACTATGCACAAGGAAGAAACAAAGACGGCTCCTTAAATCTGATAGAAAAAGTAGCCAAAACAGATGATAAATACGAGTCCACCAATCTGTCTACACGGAAAATCTATTTTGACGCCCGTGTTAACTATAACCGCCTGTTCAATAATGATCATCGCGTAACCGGATTAGCCGATTTTTATATGGAAGACTTCATAACCGGTGAAGCGCAAACACTTATCGCATCTATCCCAAAACGGTATACAGGTTTGGCTGGGCGTGCAACCTACTCTTACAAGGATACCTATTTCCTGGAAGGTAACATCGGCTATACCGGTTCAGAAGCATTTGAGAAAGGACAGAAGTTCGGCGTATTTCCAGCCATCTCAGCAGGTTGGGTACCTACACAATATGAATGGGTGCAGAAGAACTTGTCTTTTATCAATTTCTTCAAGATCAGAGCTTCGTATGGTATCGTAGGTAACGACCGACTTGGTAACGACACACGTTTTCCGTTCCTTTCTACCATGACCGAAGGTAGTGGAGCCGGTATCTGGGGAAGTGGCAAGAATATAGCAGAAAGCCAGGAGGCTTCCCAAAACTTACGCTGGGAAAAAGCAAAGAAGTTCGATATAGGTATTGACGGACAACTATTTAATAGTAGTGTGGAGTTTACAGTCGACTTTTTCAGTGAACGCCGTACGGGAATTTTCCAGCAACGTGCAAGTATTCCCGATGAAATGGGATTGGCTACGCTGCCTTGGGCAAACGTAGGCGAAATGAAAAGTTGGGGAGCGGATGGTAACATCTCATACACTTACCGGTTCAAAAATGATATGAGCCTGACAGGACGCGCCAACTTCACTTACTCTAACAATAAACTGCTTGAATACGAACAAAGCGGAATTAAATATCCCTACCAAGCATGGAAAGGAACACCTTGGGGAACTCAACGCGGATTAGTTGCCTTAGGACTATTCAAAGACCAGGCAGATATTGATTCAAGCCCCAAACAAACCTTCGTAACCAGTGTAATGCCGGGTGATATCAAATACAAAGATATCAATGGCGATGGTAAAATTGACAGTTACGATGAAGTACCTATCTGCTACTCCAATGTTCCACGTCTGCAATACGGTTTCGGTCTGGAATTCCATTGGAAAAGACTGACTGTAAGTGCCCTGCTTGAAGGAGTAGGCCAAGTGAACTTTCTGTATGGAGGCAGTGGTTTTCACCCTTTCAACGGTGGACAAACAGGAAACGTACTCAGCATTGTAGCGGATGCCAGCAATCGCTGGACACCGGCTTCTTATTCCGGAACCAAAGACACGGAGAATCCGAATGCCCGTTTTCCGCGTCTCACCTACGGAGAAAACAAAAACAATAATCAGGCATCCACATTCTGGATTGCAGACGGATCTTATGTACGCTTGAAGAATGTACAGATTATGTATGACATCACTCTGCCATGCTTCAAGAAGATCGGCTTGCAAGGTTGCCAGATCAGCTTGATCGGTGATAATCTTCACTGCTGGGACAAAATCAAACTATGGGATCCGGCACAAGCATCCGACAACGGTGCGGTATACCCGCTGCAACGTGTATTTACCATACAGGCAAATCTTCAGTTCTAAACCTAAAAAACGATATAATTATGAATACCAAATATACATTTAAAGCTCTTCTTTGCGGCATATCCATTTGGGCAGGGATGAGTCTCGGATTAACCTCATGTGAGTCTTATCTGGATGTGGATTCTTACTTCTACGACCAGACAAATATTGATTCAATCTTTCAAAGTAAAGTTCGCGTCAATGAATACATTAACGGCATTGCCACCATACTACCGGATGAAAGCAAACTGTTCACCTCCTCTTATTTCCCGTTCGGCATGGGTTCCGACGAATGCTTCGCATCGTGGGCGGACGATTATGGGAAAAATGAGAAAGACCCTTACAGACATGCCGCAATGGCTCTGTTGCTGGGAGATGAAACTCCCCAAAGCGCGAACTATAATAACTGGGGAAACTTTTATAAAGGTATCCGCAAAGCCAACATCGTGTTGACCCGCATCAGCGAATGCAAAGACTTGTCGGATATGGAACGCCGTGACTATACAGGACGCACTTACTTCTTGCGCGGATATTTCTATTTCAGTTTGCTGCGCCAATACGGACCGGTGCCTATCGTTCCCGACAAGCCTTTCGATGCCGATACCCCATCCGACGAAGCCTCTATCGAACGAAGCACATACGATGAGTGCATAGACTACATCTGTAGTGATATGGAAAAGGCAGCGGAATTCCTTCCGGACACCCGTACACAACAATTCCAGTACATTGCAAGCAAAGGTGCAGCATTAGCGGTAATCTCTCGCCTACGCCTTTATGCGGCAAGCCCATGGTATAACGGAAATACCCGCTATGCGGACTGGAAAACAGCCGATGGGCGGAATTTCATTTCTCAAAACAATGATAACTCTAAATGGGGTGTAGCCGCTGTAGCTGCCAAACGAATCATTGATATGGGAAAATACGCACTCTTTACAACTGCCCGTACAGAAAGAACACAGGAACTCCCGTCCAATATTTCACAGGCCGGTTTCCCTGACGGGGCCGGTAATATCGATCCTTACGCATCTTACAAGAGCCTGTTCGATGGTTCTGTGAATGCAGAGTTAGTTCCGGAATATATTTATTATTGCAATGCCATAGTGAAAGAGAACTCTCCTCAATGGCTGGCGACCCCTACCGCTCTGGGAGGTGCCAACGGTATAAACATCTGTATGGATTTGATTGATTCCTATAAAATGATAGATGGATATGACATCCACCATTCCAGCGCAAACTATCCTTACCCTGATGCCTCTCATGCAGGTGATCCGATAGATATTGCTTACAGGGTATCTGACGGCTATACCGTGAATGGCAATGTAGCCAAAGTAGATGCTTACCGTGAACCTCGCTTTTACGCAACCATAGGATATAATCATTGTATCTGGCCTGGAACTTCTTATGTAGGCAATGACCCGGTGACCAATGTAGAAGTGACTTATTACTCTGATGGTAATGCAGGCCCGCTTCCCGAATACCCGGACAATTACAACCGTACAGGCTATACTCTCCGTAAATACATCAATCAGGAAGATAACATGAAAGGTTCCTGCCGTGCCAAAACATTTGCCGTATTCCGCTATGCGGAAATCCTCCTCAATTATGTAGAGGCATTAAATGAATTGGAAGGAAGTTATACGGATGAGGCCACAGGTATCACCGTGACCCGTAATACAGAAGAAATAAAGAAGTATTTCAATATGATACGTTATCGTGCCGGTATGCCGGGCATTACCGATGCCGAACTGAACAGTAGAGACGATATGCGTGAAGCTATTAAGCAGGAACGTAAAGTGGAGTTTGCCCTCGAAGGGCTTCGCTACCATGATTTACGCCGTTGGGGCGATGCGGACGCAGCTTATAATACAAAGATTATCGGCTGGAACACCAAAGCCAGAGTAAATAACCGTACCGGATTCTACACCCGTACAATATGGGATTCAGAGAGAATACAGAAGCGTGTATTTACACAGAAGATGTACTTCTTCCCCATCCCACAGACAACGTTGGATCATAATGCAAAACTGGTTCAGAATCCAGGCTGGTAATTAACTTTAATATTAAGACAATTATGAAAAAGCATATTTTATTTTCATTAGCAATAGGTTCGCTCTTTGTACTCACCGGATGTGAGAACACCAATGTTTGGGAAGAGGAACAGTATATAAAACAAGCCTATCTGGTAGGTATCGGAGAAGAAGGAGCATTAGTGACCCGCAACGTCAACTATGCGGACGAAAGTGCAGAAACTTTCGTATCGGTAGGCACCAGCGGCTCATTGAATCCGGATGGGGACATTCACTGTACATTGATTGAAGATCCCTCAGGCATCACTTCTTACAATCAAAAATATAAATCGAGTACGGAAATCCAATATCAGGCACTTCCTACGGCCAATTACAACATATCTTCAATGAATGCAGTGATCCGTGCCGGAGAATCTTATGCCCGCATCCCTGTCGCCATCCACCCGGAAGGATTACATTGTGACTCCTTATACACCCTTCCGCTGAAAATGGAATCTTGCAAAGAGTATCCTGTTGCACAAGCTGAAACAGTGGTTCTGTTCGCTATAAAGACCTACAACAACTACTCGGGATACTACAATTACATCGGTACCAACAACGGAGCTTCCTTTAGTTTGATTCGTAATGCCGTTGCCGTAAACAAGAATACAATTCGTATTTATTATACAGGCACTGAGGAACTTGCAAGAGCGAAAGATACCGGACTCACCATTACAGTGAACGAAGATAACACACTCAGCCTTGCCGGATGGAAGAACCTGAATGTTACAGAGGGAAGCGGAAGCTACGATCCTCAAAACAAAACATTCAGCTTTACATGCAAGGTGAATGGGAATGAAGTAGAAGCCTATTTAATATCGGCAACGGCAAGCGAAGAATAATCGTAACCGGAAAGGATATATTAAAAACCACCACAGATTATACAGATAAAAACAGATACTTGCTCTTCAATATAAACAATCTGTGAGTATCAGTGTAATCCGTGGTGAATTATTAATTACATAAATGAACTATTATCATGAGAGAAAAAAACATCAAAAAAGTGTTCTTGTGTTGTCTCACCGCTTTGGCAGCTAATGCCTATGCCCAGAATTTCAACTGGGTCAGCAGCACCGAAGGCAACACTTGGAAACAATCAAAAGTAAAATTACAATCGAGCGCCGACCAAACCCCGCTTTTAGATATTAGCGGAACGGAAGAAGGCACCACATTCAAAGCATGGGGAACCACCTTCAACGAACTGTGCTGGGATGCCTTGAACATGCTCACCCGTGATGAACAAGATGACCTGTTGAAGAAAATGTTTTCCCCTGAAGGAGAACTTCGTTTCAACAGAGGCCGTATTTCGATGAATGCCAATGACTATGCCCGCGACTGGTATAGCTGCGACGAAGTATCAGGCGACTTCCAACTGAAGTATTTCAATATCAACCGTGATAAACTGGCTATTATCCCCTTTGTCCGTGCAGCGCAAAAGTATAATCCGGATATGACTTTCTGGATGTCTCCCTGGTCACCTCCCAGCTGGATGAAAATTAACAATGACTATCCGGTTCGCAGTGACAGGACTAATAAGATGTCGCCTCTGTCTGATGTAGTACTCTATGAGGATAATACGGAGACACGCGATAACGTCTTCCCCCGACAACTCGCAGTGAATGACTACATGATTCAGGATCCACGCTATCTGCAAACTTATGCCAACTTCTTCTGTAAGTTCATTGATGCTTATAAAGAACAAGGAATTCCCATCGATATGATCATGTATCAGAATGAAGCATACAGTTATACCCCGTATCCCGGTTGTGCCTGGACAGCTGAGGGTACCGTACGTTTCAACGTAGAGTATCTGGCGCCCACATTAAAGAAGCGCCATCCGGAAGTAGCTCTCTACCTTGGTACTTTCAATACCAACCGCTATGACTATGTTGATAAAATACTTTCCGATCCACGCATGCCGCAAAGCGTTCAGGGAGTTGGCTTTCAGTGGGAAGGAGGACAGATACTGCCTAAAATACGTGCCAAATACCCCCAGTACAAGTATATGCAGACAGAAAGCGAATGCGGTGGGGGTACCTTCGACTGGAGAGCGGGCGAACACACCTTCCATCTGATTAACCACTACCTGGGTAATGGCTGCGAAGAGTACACCTTCTGGAACAATACCCTCTGCGATAACGGTGAAAGCCCCTGGGGTTGGAAACAAAATGCTTTGATACATGTTGATTCAAAATCCCGTACGGCAACTCTTACACCGGAGTATTATGCTGTAAGACATTATAGCCAGTTCGTAACACCCGGTTCACGTGTAATAGCCTACAAGCCTTCAACAGAAGGAAGAACACCGGTCTTGGTAGTGGAAACTCCAGAAAAGAAAAAGGTAGTGATAGCCGGAAACTTTAATGATGAGGCTAAAAAAGTAACCGTGAAGTTGCGGGACCGTTACCTGAACATTGAACTTCAACCGCACTCTTTCAATACATTCGAAGAGAAATAAATTTCTTCAATGAAATGATAAGCAAGTGAACATAATTAGTTTATGCTTGGGGAGTATCTGTCATGCTAAGCGTAGTCGAAGTATCTCCTCTCTTGAAATGATGAAGAGAATGAGATCCTTCGATAAGCTCAGGATGACAGATAGTATCAGATAATTAAGCACGAATATTTAATGATAACTACAAGCATTATTGATCAGCCATCATTTCTTACCTGTGAGATTTTTGTTTCTTACCTGTGAAACTTTCGTTTCTTACCTGAGGAACTTTTGTTTCTTGCCTGTGAAACTTTTGTTCCATAGGCAAGGCACTTTTGTTTCAATAGGAAGAAACAAAATAGAACAAATAGAGGTGCGACAAAGCACTATTGTTTCAAATACTCTGAGGGCAATACCCCAAACTCTTCCTTAAAGCATTGCCGGAAATAAACCACGCTGTTTATACCTACCCTGAAAGCAACTTCGGAGATATTATACCTGCCTTCCAGAAGCAATCGTTCAGCATGCTGCATTTTTATCTTACGAACATATTCATTGGTAGACAAGCCTGTCAAAGCTTTCATCTTGCGATACAGCGTAGACTTACTCATACACATATTATCAGCCAGATAACCTATATCAATCTTCTCGGATGACAACCGGGCTTCTATCAGCTGATTTATCTTCTCGATAAACTCATTATCCAGTTTATTCAAAGACTCTGCCAATAAAGCACGTTTCTCATCCATATTATGATGTGGAGTACTGGTATTAAAACGCTCTGTCAGCCGCTTGCGGGATTCAAGCAAATTGTTGATACGACTATGCAGGAGAGTAGCACTGAAAGGTTTCGTCAGATAAGAATCGGCTCCCACCTGATATCCCTCTTCTTTATCCTGCAACGAATCTTTAGCAGTCAACAGAATAATGGGAATGTGACTGGTGCGCACATCTTCTTTCAATATTTTACACATCGTAATTCCATTCATCACAGGCATCATGATATCACTCACAATGATATCAGGAATACTATTTAATGCCTGCTCCATCCCCTGTTCGCCATTCGCCGCTGTTTTCACTTCAAAATCATCAGAGAAGGATTCAGCAATATAATTGCAGATGTCCTGATTATCTTCCACTATCAACATAATACGCTTTCCACCGGAAGCTGACTCAGGAATCTCTTCTTTTTCTTCCTTTTCATCTACGGTTCTTTCCGATGAATCGGCATGTAATACATGAGGATAAGTATTATCAGTCAATAGACTGAAATAGAAGGTACTACCTGTACCTAAGGTACTCTCCACCTTTATTTCCCCCTCATGCAACGTCACCAGATTTTTCACCAGTGCCAGGCCGATGCCGGTACCCGAAGCCTGATGATCGCCTCCTTCCTGATAATAACGATTAAAGATATGGGGTAATGCCTCAGGAGTAATGCCAAAACCGGTATCACTTACTTTTATTTCGGTATAGCTGATATTATTCCGTACCACATCGTGCAATCCCAGGGTGATAGAACCCTTCTCGGTATATTTAATAGCATTAGAGATCAGATTATCCAGGATAATAGTCACTATCTCTTTATCAAAGTATAGAGGCATATCCTCTTTTTCCAGTTCGATGCGAAACTCAATATCCGGCTTACGATTCAGTTCTTTATATTTAAGTCCTATTTCGTATACCAGATTGGCAATATTGTCATGAGCCACACAAAGCTTCTTATTCTGTGTTTCCGTCTTTCTGAATTCCAGTATCTGGTTGATCAGATTCAATAATCGTATGGCACTTTGATGGATGACTGATATCTTCTGGGCATCCTTGTTAGAAAGCGAATTACTCTTCTGCATATCTTCCAGTGGGCCCAGTATCAATGTCAGCGGTGTACGAAGTTCATGCGTGATGTTGGTATAAAAACGCAGACGCTCCTGGTTCAGTTCCTGCTCTTGCACATGATTCTTTTTTTCCAGATCGTACAGAACTTCCATATCAAGCTTCTTCTTGTAAGCATAAAGAATGAAGAACAGGATGGCTCCACTCAACAATACATAGCTGCATTTCGCCCACCAGGTAAGCCACAAAGGCGGAACAATATGGATATCCAAAGTTGTAACCTCATCCGACCATTCCTGGTTCTTGATACGGTTTTTTACCATGAAATGATAATCACCGGGAGGCACATTACGGAAGGTTACGCTATTGGGGTCTGTCACCGTATATGCATCTTCCAGTCCTTTCAGCATATAGGCATACTCCACCTGGTTGACCAATGCATAGTTCTGTATATTAAAAGTAATATTAAAGCTATTCTGCATATACTTCAGCCTTACTTTCGACTGACCGTCAATACTGACCACTTCTTCATTGTCTCCCATATTACCCAAAGGAGCAAATATCTTCATTTCCGTGATAACAGCCGCAGGAGACTCACGCTTTGTCAGAACAAAATCCGGATTGAAGTGGCAAAGTCCATTGATGGAACCGAAATAAATCTCTCCATTCTGATCCTTAGCTACACTGCCACTCATAAAATTTCCCATCGGCACATTATCCCAATGGTCATAGTTATAGAAAACATCCTTATCCCGCAACAGACAACTGATTCCCTTATTGGTACTCACCCAGATATTATGATGCGCATCTTCCGTTATAGCACGTATATGTGTATTGGTTAAGCCTTCTTCACGGCGGTAAACCTTATATTCCCAATCGGATGGCGAGGAGAAACACACCAAACCTTCTCCTGTCCCGATCCATACATTCTTCCTGCTGTCTTCATAAATTGCATTGATGGTATTGGAAGGGAACAGGTTCTCCATATTAAAGAGCTTGATATCCTGTAACTCATCATCTCCTATCCCCAGGCCACTCCCAAAAGAACCGATCCACAGACGTCCCTGAGAGTCTTTCATAACGCACCGCACCAGATTATTCTCAAACTCATAATGTCCCACGATCTTCTTATCAGCCAGACTAACTTTGTAGATACCACGACTGGTGCCAATCCACAGAATATGCCGATTGTCTTCATAGAACGAACGGATATCCTCGTGCTCTAATTCTTTAAGAAAGTTCCGGTGGAATATCTTTCTCTTCGCATCGTAATAATTCACTCCACCCATAAATAAGCCGAACCACAGATTATCTTCCGAGTCGCGCAGTGAGGCCAGCACAGAGTTTCCACTCATATCTTCAATCTCTTCCTGATAAACGGATACCCGTTTACCTTGATCAAAGACATTGATTCCTCCCCCATCTGTTCCAATCCACAATTTACCTTGGCTATCCACACAAACGCTGCTTGCTGTTTTATTATTCAGGCGACTCATTGAATTCTGATTGGGAGAATAGTAATAACCACTAAACAAAGGTGGCTCATAGCTTAAGAAATTTATGCCACCACCCCATACACCCGTCCAGATATTCTTGAATGAATCCTGAAAAATGCACCTCGTACTTGAATTAGAGAGACTGTATCCGTCATCTCCTTCCCTGATATAATGAAATTGAGTCTGTTCGGGTAGCAGGAACAAACGCTGCGATAAATCCATTATGGCTATTCCGCCAAATTCCATAGCTATCCACAATTTATTCCCGTCAAGCTGCTTAATGTCGTAGATATAGTGCGAAAGATTCCCGTCTGAATTAAACTGGATGAAATTCTCTGATTCAGGATTAAACAATGCCAGACCTTTGTTTGTCCCTACCCAGATATTATTATTCAGATCCTTATATACGCATCTCACTTCATTACCCGGCAAGCTGTGCCGATCACCCGGATCATGCACGAAGTTCTTCGCCCTTTTATCTTTAATGGAAAGAATACTAAAACCATTATGGACATGGCCTACATATAACTTACCATTCCCCCCATCAGCAACAGTCCAGATGTTATCACTGGCAAGCCCCGGTATATTTGCCGTATTATAATGAGAAAAGTGACCGGTTTCTTTATCGAAATATTCAATTCCTTTCCAATAAGTTGTCACCCACAGATTTCCATCAGCAGCGGCAATAACATTGGTTACGTCATCCGTAATGATACTTTCAGGCACAGCCTCATTATGCCGGTAGAATGTAAAGGTGTCCTTTACATAATTATAAGCATTCAACCCCGCCCTCTGTGTGCCAATCCATAAGATGGAATCCTTCGGATCATCCAGCAGGCAGTTCAGTTCATTCCCCGTAATGCCATAGCCGTTCTTTGTTTCATTCTTATAGTAAGTAATGAAGCGTGTTCCATCGAACTTATTCAAGCCCTCTTCAGTCGCAAACCATAAAAAGCCCTCTTTGTCCTGGGCTATACTAACCACATAGTTATTGGATAATCCCTTCTCAATTCCCAATTGCCTGACAGCATAAGGTTGTGCCGTCAGAAGGGCAGGTAACAACAGTAAGTAAAGTAATAATCTGCTTTTCATGACATCAATTTTCTATTGCAATCCAAAAGTATAAATAAATTCTTTATTTCAGATACACAAATCGTTCATTGCAAGATTTACATCCCCTCACTGCAAGATTTATGCAGTTCAAGAAACCTAAGATAGCTTACATTTGCATTATCTAAAAGTGATATTTTAGTAAAGAATGTATCTAATTGTTTAACTTTAAAAGTAATATGTATGAAGAAGCATTTATTCAATGCCGCCCTACTCTGGGCATTCTTATCACTGACTTTATGGACTACAGGATGTAGCGACGACGATGGCTATCCTGATGTGGACGGACAGAGCCCGACCCTGACTTTGGCCACGGAACACATCGAATCCGGTGCCGGACATAGTTTTACAATCGAAGGGAAACTGACCGATACCGACGGTATTGCTTCCATTCGTCTGCAATGTCCGGACCTCTATCTGAACAAGACTATTGACTTGATTGAAATCTATGGCGCTCCCAAGACGGAGTACGATTTGAGTTATTCTTACAACATCAAACGTGACGAAATCGGTGAGCGTTTCACTGTGAAGGTTACAGTGATTGATGTGGGAGGACGTGAGGTTTCAAAAGATGTGTTGGTAACGATGGATGGTGACTTTGCCTCGCCTACCTTCACTATCGCTCCCGACGCTGCGGTTACAGTACTAATGAAGTCTGAAACAAAGTTCAAATTGAGTTTTACTGTTACAGATGACCGTATCTTGGATTATGTGATTATCAATATTCCTGGTATAGATGGTTTTGATAATCGTAGAGTAGAGGCTGACGGAAAGTCTTCATTGAGCTTCACAGAACCAATCATTCTCCCGAATGAAGTACAAAGCTACAACATTACGATGACGGCTGTAGATGCCAAGGGAAAGGAGACGACAATAACAAGCACTATTAATGTTTCCGAAATGCCCGACTTCTCCAAGATGTATCTGGCTGACGTGAAGACTGTAGAAGAATTGAATAGCGATGTCTTCGGCGTGCCGATGCTGATTAACCATACGGGTGAGTTCCAATATCGGGCACGTTACTATAACAAAGCTGCTGGTACGGAAATCTTCTTCTTACCACAGAAGACAAACTTTACTCCTATTTGCTTCGGTCTTGATCCGGAAGATAATTCGAAACTGACAGATGATCCTGAAACAGCAAAGCCCATTGTTCTTGATAAGGCGGGCGTCTATTATGAAATAGACATCAACGTGCAGGATGCCACTTACAGTATGCGAACTTATTCGGTAACAGAAGCAACTACTCCTATAAACTATGAATATGGCAAGAAATGCTTCGACCGTAAGGAGAATGGCAATGAAGCCGATTTTATAAATTTCTATATCGGCTGGGGCGGTTCTCCTCAAGATGCGGGCAATCATTTGTTTGTTCAGGATACAACTAATCCTCACCTATTCTATTATCCTGAAAACGGAACTTGGACACTTGAAGCCGGTGAGGAACTTAATTTCATCATCTCCAATTCTCATCCCGATGGATGGTGGGACCATGTAGAGTGGCGTTGCGACAATTCTCAAGAGGTGGAAAAGTTTGGCTACTACAGCAAGAAGGGAGATGTGAATCCCAATTGGGAAGGTACGAATATGCGCTGGGAAGACGGAACGGTTGTAGGCGATAACTGGATGAAGCCTACGATTACGGTTGCCGGGAACTACCGCTTTGAGTTTGATGCACACTTGGGGCGCGGCAAGATTGTTCCTGCTAAATGAAAAAGTAACATTAGATTTTAAATATGAAAAAGCAAATTCTATTATTGTGTCTTGCGCTGATAAGCCTTTGCGGTTATGCGCAGCAGATAACGGTAAAGGGCGTGGTGACTTCGGGCACCGACCAACAACCGTTGATTGGAACTACAGTTCAAGTGAAAGGTACCGGTACAGGAACGATTACTGGTATCGACGGTGATTATACATTATCTAATGTAGGCAAGAATGCCGTATTAATATTCTCTTCCATTGGTTTTGACTCTCAGGAAATAGCGGTAGAGGGGCGCACTACGATTAATGTGGTGTTGAAGGAATCCAGTGAATTGCTGGACGAAGTGGTAGTAATAGGTTATGGTGCCGTAAAGAAGAGCGACTTGACCAGTTCCATTGCTACAGTGAAAGGTACAGAAATCACTGAAACCGTGACGGGTAACGCTATGGACGCCTTGCAAGGTAAGGTCAATGGTGTACAAGTCACCAGCGGTGGTGGACCAGGTGCTACTCCGAAAGTGCTCATCCGTGGTGTAACCACGATGAACAACACTAACCCGCTGTATGTAGTGGATGGCATGCCGGTAGGTGATAATATCAACTTCCTGAACAGTAACGACATTGCTTCTATGGAAGTGTTGAAAGACGCTTCGGCCGCAGCTATCTACGGTACGCGTGCATCAAACGGTGTCATCTTGATTAGCACCAAGAAAGGTAAAACAGGCAAGGCCCGCATCAATTACACTACCTCTGTGGGCTTCCAGACTGTAGCTAAACCGAATATTGCCGGTCCTGCCGAATACAAGGAAGTGTTCAATACCCGTTATACGAACGATGGCCTGGGTTCCATCTGGAAAGATAATGGTGCTACAACCAACCCTGACGGGACCGACTGGTGGGACACGGTGGTGAATAAAACTGCTCTGGTACAGAATCATTCACTCAGTGTTTCCGGTGGATCAGAACAGCTTGTCTACAATTTCAGTGTAGGTTACTACCGTAACAATTCACAATTCGATGTAGGCTACTGGGATAAAATCAATATTCGTCTGAATACCGAATACACATTCAATAAGTATGTGAAATTGGGCGTTGATATTGCTCCGCGCATAGAATCCTGGGATGATACTCCGAATGTCTTTTCGGCAGCAATGGCTATGGACCCTACTACTCCGGTGTTCCGTCCTCAGGATCAATGGGAAGACAATGAGTTCAACAACTACCAACGTTCCTATAATAATCAGGAATGGAATCCGGCAGGTACGGTAGCCCGTCAAAACGCGCACTCCCGGGAAATGGGGGCTATCTTGAATACTTACTTGCAGGTGAATCCGATAGAAAAGCTGACCTTACGTACCCAGTTTGGTGCCAATGCGCACTATCGTCGTTCCGACACGTTCATTCCTGAATTTAGCATGGACCCTCTGGAACAACAAACATTGAGCGAAATTACCCGTCGTAATCAGGAATGGTTTGACTGGAACTGGACGAATACAGCCACTTATATGGATACGTTTGCCGAGAAACACAACCTGAACGTTATGGCCGGTTTTACCGCTGAACGTTTCGCATGGTACAACACGCAAGCCCGACGTGACAATGTTCCCAACAATCTGGACCAGATGCAGGAAGTAAATGCCGGACAGCAGGGTACGGACGAGGCCAACGGTGAGACTACTTACAATA
>ENA-OYWE01000058-OYWE01000058.1-human-gut-metagenome-genome-assembly--contig:-NODE-58-length-23110-cov-5.733160_pt1 | contig 23110 bp, 19 predicted proteins | sample MGYA00244166_ERZ653389 | MGnify/ENA primary metagenome ERZ653389 (study PRJEB26926, sample SAMN06165040) | human gut metagenome | biome: ENVO:00009003; feature: ENVO:2100002; material: ENVO:00002003... | reverse complement strand
CTCGAAAATATCGTATCCCCAGCATTCACTCTAGTTTTTTCGCCTAATATATTAGTGGTCTCATATGTTTTGTTTGCTATGATACCCAATGAGCATCCAATCATTGTCTGATCATCTGCATATGCTTTACATTGTATATTCATCGGATAGCTTGAAAATATACTATTCTCTGACAAATTCGCCACTGTCACAGATAATTCCGGGTCAGAATATACTTTGACTGTTCTTTTTGTTGACCATTCGGAATACTTTTCGGTTACACCAGCTGTTTTTACCTGCCAGATTATTTCTGTTATAGTGCTCCATTTTGAAGTATCTATTTCATAATAGCAATTAACCTCGTCTTTACCTATGTATTTATCAAGCGGTATTTCTTTGCGTTCCTCTGGCGGTATCTGTATTGCTAGCATTGCATGGGTCTGTTTTGAACCGTCTTCGGAATTCTGCTGCCAATACAACCTGATCTTTTCGCCTTTTCGTATACTATTTGCCGTTGTCCAAGTAGTTGGTGCAGCCGGTGTTGTACCTATGGCAATAGAACTTACCGGTGACCATGGCGATGAGCCTGCACTGTTAACAGCTCGTACTCTGAAATAGTATCGAGTTCCTGTAGTAAGTCCTATTATTTCAGCATGTGATACATTTGCATCGACAGTGGTTGAACTCACGGATCCCGAATCAAAATATATCTTGTGATCTGTATATTGAACCTCATAGCTTTCGGCAGACGCAATCTTCGCCCATTGTATCTGAACACTTTCGGTTGTAAGAGCAATAAGTTTTGTTATGGTATCTATCTTGTTTGGTGCTGATTTGGTATCATATGACCATTCACTCCATTCACCGGCAATAGTCTGTTTGCCTAACACATTTATACCACGACAACGAACATCGTACGTGCATCCTGTATCCACAGTCAGTTTTATAGTTGCTGAACATGCAAGTACTTTTGCTTTTGCTGTTCGGCATTCTTTTTTATTTTTAAGAATGTAGAATTCTACCTGATCTACTTTTGAATCGGTGATGTTCTCAATCTTAGCTGTTAATGCATACTGTTTCATTGATACTGTCGGTGCCGATAACTGTTCTGGGGTATTAACACCTTCTACATTCTTCGTTACTGAAGACACATCACCTGACCAGTAACTCTTAGTTACCTTTGTGGTAGTATTTCCGTTTTTAACATCCACCGCGTATGTTGTCGAACATGGACGGATATCAAATCTGATCTTTACTGCATTTTCTGGCGGAGAATATGTCGCGTTCTTGAGTTTGACAGATGATGAACCGCCGTCAAACCACACTCCATCCCCAGTCGAGTAATACCAATGCACATTAAAATGATCGGTGTTTTTTATAGGAACTAAAGAAGGCGAGTCAGTCCCCACCTTCTTCACATACTGCAATGACACAGTGCTATTCAAAGTCTGTTTGCCGTCAGTACTTTTTCCTATAAGAGCATTATTACCGTCAACATTCGCAACATACCACTGTTTTTTCTTGACTTCTTCTGTTGCTTTTACACCGTTTGTGAATTCGACTATATTATTTCCGCCAGTTCCACAAAGCTCTACTATTGTACCTTTTGCTACTGTACCGGAAGAAACTTTTATCACGGGTTCTGAAAAATCCCATGATGCAAAATACATGTTGTCTGTACCAGACTGTTTGGTTATCTTTAAATTTGAAACTTTATAACCCATATTTAAACTCTCCTTCCTATCGTAGCCGCCCTCACTATCTGCTCAACAGCTGATGCGATATTACTTCCATCATCATAAGTTATACCATTCACGTTATATGTGTTTCCTGGAGTCTGATTAATGTTCTTGGCTAATCTGTCAATAGCCTCTATTACATCAGAATTTCCATTTTGATTGTTTCTACGCTTAACTATAGAATTCATCGCATTCGTGCTGACGCCAGTAAACATCAATGGGTTCTTGTTAAGCATGCTGTTAATTGTATCCATGCTTCCTGTAACTTTACTCATATCCACAACAGGAGTTATCGTTGGTTCATAATCAAGATCCAGACTTAAAACATCTGATATAAGGGACATCATCGATCCAGCCTTATCTATGACAGTATTGGACATGGTCTTTATGGTGTCATACACTGCCTTGCTTCCACGTATTACACCACCTGCAAAACCTTCTGGTACATACTCACCGAGCTTATCAAATACTTTTGAAGGCGAGTGAATCTGCAATATGATTTTTGCAATTTGTGGGAGTTTCTTAGCCATCCTACGAACAGCTAATACTGCTTTGTTAGATGCATCATCTATGCCATTTGCCATGCCTTCTATAAGGTACTGTCCGACATTATAGAAGTTGTTCCTGTAATCCGATATTTTGTCGATACTCGTTTGAGCTATGTCACTAGCTGTTGAAGATACCTCTTCTTTTTTATCACTGATACCCTTCCTATACGCAACCATCGCATTCCTACCGGAAGTTTCCCATTTCTGTTTTCTTCCATCAACTTTGCCGATCATATTATCAATAAATGTGGTTATTACAGAAGAAGCTTTTTCCCCGGCATCACCGAATGCACTCACAAAGTTATCCAGACTGATTGTACCTATATTGTTAAGACTTGCTGTGAACTGAGAAAGTCCACTGGCATCGAAAGATGTCATCTGTGAGACAAAAGAATATAGAGTACTTATTTCATCTGTTACTGTTCCGAGCTGAGCTGTGTCTATACCTGAAATATTAGCTGAATAATTGCTGAGATGCGAACCCCATGTTTCGAGAGCACTTCCAAGAGAATCAAGACAATCAAATGAATCGTCATTCAATCCAGAAATCTGTTTCTGAAGATTTACCATCATCTGTCCAGCATTGTCAGCGGCATTTACTGCATCGTCACTGATTTTTCCGCTTACATTGTTGGAAAAGTTGACCAATGCACCACCAAATGCTACAATGTTTTCGCCAAAATCATCTAAGTCAGTACTACCTGTGATCCAGCTCATAAAGCCACCCTGTTCCGGCACTGCTTTATTAAGCTGAACCATAAGATCTCCTATATTCTTAGCATTAGTTATGGCAGCATCATTGATTGCGCCATTACTGCTGACAGTGTTACTGAACTCGACCATCGCATTACCAAAGTCTTTGATATTGCTACCGAATGTACTGAGATTCTTTTCGCCAATAAAGCACTGCCATACTCCGCCTTGTGCTGGTATCTTATCATTCAATGCTGCCATGATCTCGCCGCACTTTGCAGCATTGTCTACAGCATTTTTGTCTATTCCTCCATTTTGAACTATGGTGTTTGAGAATGCGACTATAGCATCCCCAAAAGCTGTGATACCATCAGAGAATGCACTCATGTCCTTTTCACCCATGATCTTCTGTGCCCATCCACCAGAACGCGGTATAGACTTCTGGAGTTCCGCCAGCACTTTTCCAGCATTTGCTGCGACGGTCACCGAATCACCGTCTACCTTACCTTTTGTCGCGTTTGAGAATGCTACTACAGCCTTACCATAAGCTTTGAGATCCTTTGCAAGCTGATCATAGTCAACTCCACCACCAAGGAACTTTGCAAGGCTATCCAGCAAACTGGCTGCTGTGAGCAACAGAAGTGTCTCTGCTAGTGCCTTAGCACCTTCCATGACTGTTGGCTCTATAGTCGAAAGTCCGTCTATGAATGGACTAAGATTCGTTATAAAATCAGACAGATTTGTAGCTATGTTTGGTAAATGATCGGTAGCATACTCAGCAAAAGCGCCAATCAATGCCCCAAGGAACTCACCTATAGCTTTTCCTACCATTGGCAATATTTCAGCACCTTCTGATAACAGCCATTTAAGCCCTGGTAATTGTGCTAATGCTCCTATTGCAGATATTACTAATGTAAGTTCAGCAATAACTACCCCTACTGCTACAACTCCAACCATTGCTGCCGGAGCTAATAATGCACAAGCCGCCAATGCCACCATCAAAGCAGTTAATAAGCCAATGCCGGCAATACCATTGATAAGGGTTTCTGTGTCTATTGTTTTCAACGCATCAATAACACTCTGGAATAATGATGCAAAGAAATTTACAACTGATGTAACCAATTCAGGAATATGCTCAGATAGTGTATCAAGGATTTTTACAAGAAGCGATATTGCTAATGAAACTATTTGCGGCGCATATTCTATCAACGTATTCAATCCAGCGACTATTAATTTGTAGAAACATTCCGCTATTGCTACAGCACAATCACCTATTCCAGCCAGTATATCAGGAATCAGTGATGTTAAACCCGAAACAAACACAGAAATAGCCCCTATCGCAGCAGTTGCTTGGGTTGCCCCTGTTACTGCCAATGTACTAATCGATGTTGCCACTAACAGTAATCCTGCGGCGCACGCTACAGCACCAACTCCGATCAATGTCAATGACGCACCCAATAATAGTAATCCTGGTACTACTGGTGCTATAAGTAACCCAGTAACCCCAAGTACCGTAAACACACCAGCTAACATCAAAAGACTTTTTCCTATTTCTGTGATTTTCATATCACCAAAAGCCTTGACCACTGGGCATAAAATGGCTAGAGCTGCTGATGCCACCAATAATGCTGCTGAGCCGCTTAATGTACCATTCATACAATTAAGTGCAGTTGCTACTGCTGCTAATAATACAGCAATACTGATAATCCCTTTTGATAGATTATCGTCGGTTTCATCGCCCAAAGTGGTAACCACATTACTCACTATTGTTAGTGCCCCAGCAACCGCTAATAGGCCAACGCCTATTCCCAATATATTTTTGGGCATATTTTTTAGTGCTATTGTATGTGCCGCAAGCATTCCAGCAACACCCGCAAGCCCTTTGCCGATCTGCTCCCATTCCATATTGGAAAACTGCTTACATACATCGGCAACTATTTCCAAGCCGCCAGCTAATACTACTACCCCTAATGCACCAGCAGTCATTTTTGCACCATTGTTTGATAATTCTATTGATAATCCAACCAAAACGGCAAGTAGTGCTGATACACTGACAAGTCCTTTAGCAATTTCTTCCCAACTCATCGCACCAAAATCGCTACATACTGATGTAAGAATTTTCAAGGCCGCTGAAAGTAATATCATACCTACAGAGCCTTTTATCATCTTTGTCTCATTTTCACTTAAAACCATCGATGCGGCAATAAGTCCGCCTAATATAACGGTTATTCCAGTAAGCCCTTTGGCTAATTCTTCCCAGCTTAATCCGCTAATATTTATACAAGCCGTCGATAGTATCTTGATTGCTTCTGCTAAAAGCACTATACCAACGGACCCTTTTACCATCTTTGTATCGTTGTTTCCGAGAATAACAGAAACTGCGACTAACTCGCCAAGAAGAATGGTTACTCCGCTCAACCCTTTACTGAGTTCTACCCACGACAAAGATGACATTTTTTTCACCGCAGATGACAAAATTAATATCGCTGCGGACATTCCAACCATAAGGATCGCTGCTTTTCCGGCACCTGTATAGTCACCATCTATTTTGTTGAATATCCACATTGCTGCCATTAATTCCGTAGCCATAGTAGTTATGGCACCTAATGCTACAGCGAGTTTTTTAGGATTTATCAATGACAAAACAACTATCGATGCTGTAAGAATTGCTATTGCAGACGCTATTGTAAGCAACGTCTTAGCTTTTAAAGTTTTCTGATATTCCTCAAAACATGCACGCACAGAGTCTAAAACCGACGTTATTCCATTAAACATCTTACCTAATGATCCGAACATTCCTTTTGCGGAATTCGTCATACCAGACATATCTGATACAGCCTTCTTAACATTATTAACAAAAAGCAAAATACCAACTAATATTCCGGATATAACACTACTATCGAATATATCTAAAAAATGCTCAAAAGACGAATCTGCATCAACAAATCCGAAAGCGTCCGCTAATGCAGTTCCGATTTTTTTACCAATCGATACTACTTTTTCACCTATTTTTGATCCAATATTCCAGACATTTTCGAGAAGTTTCAAAAAATCTTCAATTGTTGGAAAATGCATTTTAGCAGTAATTTTTTTTATAAATCCGCCGAATATATTTCCTATCTGAACTACCTTGTCCTTTATCACTTCAAAAGATGGTAATTTAGCAATTTCTTTTATTCCATTGCCCAGTTTTTTCACATTAGTTATAATTTTCGCTATGTGTGGTAATACTGCGTCTAGTGCTTTTCCAACTGCATCACTGACATTTACAGTTTCATGGAATTTTACCAAAAAATCACCGATTGTCGCAGTAACGGATAATATATCTATGTCAAAATATTTTAATACCCCGCTGATCAACTTGAATGCAATTTTTAATCCGCCACTTGTTATATCGCTTACTATCTGAATAAGTGCAATAAAACCTTTTATAGTTCTCTTCAATTTATCAAATTTTTCATCGTTAATTACCAAATATTCTGATAAATCGTGAATACGTTCTATTAACTTATACACGACGTTTTCTGTGCCATTACCAGTCGACACAAACATTTCTGAAAAAGCCTGTTTGAATGCCTTAGCAACCTGCGTCGCACCTTTTACTGCATTCTGGAAAGACTCTATGAGAAGCTCTTTGCCGCTTGGTTTATTCAGACTTGTTATCAGCTCACTAATCGGAGTACCTGTTTCCTCGGCCTGCTTAGCAAGGTTACGAAGTGTCTTTATCTGGTCTTCAGTAAGCCCAAGACTCTCAGCTTCCTTATCCGACAGACTTGCCATGGCTTCTGTGAGCTCATCTGCACTCAACGTGCAATCAGACCAATTATGCCCATTGCGCTCCCAAACTTTATTAACCAAAGCCTGTACCTGGGCATAGTCATAATTGGCTGCGGTGAGCGCCTTTATTCTTTCCTCGCCATTACCAAAATCGCCCCGAATAGTCTTTGACACAACATCGTTGAAGTATTCGACCTTATCGGTTATATCCTGTGTTGATTCGGATGCTTTGGATGTGACATTTGCAAGGCGCTTCAATGTATCTATGATTAGACCACCTGACAGTTTCCCTTTTGTAAATATGTTTGCGAGTGAACCATATTTTTTCAGTAGTGCGTCTATATTTATACCCTGCTCTTTAGCCACCTCTTTGAGCTTTTCTGTGAAGGTATCTTCGGATACACCAGCTTCACTTATCTTATTCATGAGATTATCCCATTTTGAAGTTAAGCCACTGAACAGTGTTTTTGGATTGATCTTGTTTACCAATGTATTTGCATAAGTAATCAACTTAGATACACCCTTGGATGCACTATCGACAAATGGTAATGTTATTTCCTTAATATCATTAATTTTTAATCTTATTGTATTGAGTAATTCAACTAATGGACCATTCTGCTTTATAAGTGGTTCATAGAAGTTTGCTCCTATTTTTGCCAGTGCCGATTTAACATTAGCAAATGCGCCCTCTACAGTTTCATTAGCTTTCTTGGCATGCTGACCATACTCTTTGAACATTACTTCTGAGAAAGTATTAAAATCGATCTCACCTTTTGATACTTTGTCTCGAATATCTGCTTCGGTAGTATTAAGCGCTTTAGCCAATGTTGCTGCGACATTCATACCACGACCAGAAAGCTGAAGTAACTGATCGCCCATCATCCTTCCCTGACCAGAAATCTGGGTATATATACGGCCTATATCTTCGTAGCTACTTCCAGTCATTGCCGCCAGGCCGGATATACCTAATAATGCATGTTTCATGCCGTCACCAGCCCGCATACCTGACGCTGCCAACTGTGCCGCCACACTAGCCGCTGCATCAAGACTGTACGCAGTTCCCGACACACCATAGTCGACATCTTTCATTATCGATGCTACCTGTTTTGCATCATTATCCAACAATCCCATAAGCTTGAAGTTTGCCTGGTCAAGTTTCATGGCTCTGCTGAGACCGCCGCCTGATATAGCCTGCTCAACAAAGTTTTTTGCTTTGGTAACAGATGCCATTACGGTGCTTGTAAGGTTCTGCACAACCTGCATTCCAGCTATACCCATAACTGAAAATCGCTTCCTGAGGTATTCGACATTCGATATGAGACTGTCAAATGACACGCTCTTGGCAGCGCTGTCTATAGCTTGAAAACTTTTCTCAGAACCTCTAAGCTGAAGTTTTTCTTTTAATCTATCCAATGATGTCATGGTTGTTTTGACATTAGTTTCAAAGTTTTTGTTGTCAAATTTCATCTCAACAACTTTTTCGTCGATTGTGTTACTCATCCACTTATCACATCCTTCCATGCATCATTTGCTATTTGGTCAAAAATAGGCCGGATAGCAGGATTGATATAATCTCTTCCTTCTACCCAGCCCCCAGTACCGGTTCCGTGTCCGTATTGCAGTATCACAGCTATCGGAACCCCTTCATTCACGTTTGAATTTAAAAAAGAGATTGTAGCTGTTCCGTTCTGGTTTTCTATCTTGTAATACCATGAGTTGGCGGTTTCTCCTGAGTCCACAGGTGTTGCTGAAGCCAATGCTTCTACTCCAGCTCTGCCATACTTGTTGAGTTTTCCAAGATGTATTCCTTCTTTGGCTCGTTCAAGAAAACTCGTAAGTTTTGAGAAGTCGCCTTTCTGCTTAAACTGAATAGCACTCATACAATCCCCCTATCTGGTCACCCCTTCGTGTGCCATTTTCTTTTTCTTTCTGCATTCAGCTTTGCATAGTAATTCAGAGTCTCTGCTTCTGACCGTTTTTTCTGTGGTTTGTTCTCTTCCTCGAATATCTTGAGTAATGTCATTAGTCGATTGAGGTGCCATTTCTCGCATTCAATGGGAACACCAAGACTAAACATGCAGAAATATAAATACTCTGATGTTATGAACTTGCTATTATGTTTTTTGGTCGTAACCATTTCATTGAATGTTGTTGCGGTCATGGGGTCATTAATATAAGAAGAGATTTCTTCTATATTTCGCTGAGATAAAGCAAGAAACACTGAATCTTTCACATTTTTTGTGATTGTCATGCATTTGAAATAGTCAAGTATTTCTGTTGCCGAGTGCTGAAGTTTTGGGTCGAGATATGCTTTGTGGTGCTTCTCTTCCCATTTTGAAAGTGACACCAAGGAGTGCTCCATCTGTATCGTGGTTTCTGGAATCCACAAAAACTGATTTGTATTCTCATTGAATATTTCAGTTTTCGGTACAGTAATCTGAAGCACTCTGGATCACCTCTCTATTACACGCTTGCTAATACGTTTGCCGTATTATTCATAGCTGTTTTTTTCATTTCCTCTGACACCTTTTTAGGCATGATACCGTTTACAAAGGCCGCCCCTGCCTCATCATTAGTAGCCAGCTCCATAAAAAGCTGATCATACATTGGTGTCGCAATAAAATTAAGATAAAGCGGATTTCCTTTCTCATCTGTCTTACGGAATGACTTACCATCTGGGGCAAGCTCGCCATATGATTTGCAGATAACCTCCTTGAACACCTTGATAATCTCGGTGGTGTCCTTTGCATCCACAATCTTCTGAAGAAGCTTATCTAAACCACCCTTTTCTGAAAGTGTCATCTCCGTAAGCTCTGCTTCGCTTAGGTGGAAGTATTCATCCTGCTTGATCTTGTTTCCTTCATAATCTTCATATTCAAATGTCTTCTTTAACATACTGTTTCCTCCTTAATAAAAAGTCCCCAACACATCTGATCTGACATGCTGGGGGCTACAAAAATTCATTATTTCAGACAGAATACTATGCTGCCTGTGCTTCTGTGATGATATGTGCGATCTCATCTGGAAGTGGGAGTCTTGGATCTGTGGTTGCATCGCCATAAAGAACCTTCTCGATAGCTGCCATAGCTGCCTCTCCGACATCAACACTTGAGATCTCAAGGTATGCTGTAGACTTACTGCCCGTTACAGCAACTGGTGTTGTTGAAAGCTCATATGACATTGTAGATGCCTCTGGGCTCTCGTTTGTTGATGAGTGAGTCTTGGATGATGGCTTTGCCACTGCTCCATAGATAATATGGATCTTGTATCCATATTCATCCTTCTTGGTATCGTTTCCCAGGATTGTCTGGTAAGTCATACCAAATGTCTTTCTATCCTGCTGACGGATTGTTACACCCTTTGCAATTGTTTTCTTACCATCACAGGCATCAAACTCATCTGGTGTGGTATAACACTCAACTGTAGCTCCGAAGTCCTCTGCTGAATACAGTGAAAGATACTTCTGATTATCTGCATAGATCTTAGTCTCTTCTCCGCCTGATGGGTTCTCAGCTACTGAAGAAAGACCATTCCATGCTACTCCATTTGGGTATGCACCAGTTTCATCCTGAAGGTATAATCCACCCTTGGATACGCCTGTCTCATAAAACTTCTGTCCCATTGCATCCCAAACCATTGCTTTATTTGCCATAGTTTTATCTCCTTTTCTAACAATATAGTGTGAATACGTTGTGATGAAGGTTAGACGCCCGATAATGCCTGTCATGGGTGCAGTAAGGCACCTCAAGCAGTTTTTCTACCACCGGAATATCTGGATCTTTGGAAATCACAACTATTTCATAGCAATAAAAAACGGAGTAATTTGAGTTGTCAGCTCTTTTACTCCGTATGTTTGTTCTTTGATATCTAATTGCAGGATATGACATTTTTAACGTCTCAGGGGGTTCGTAATACACGTTCGTACTGCCCAATAACTCAACGAGTAGGGCGTGCAGTTCAAGTCTGCTCATCTTCTGTATACACCTCCCCGATTGTCAAAAAAAGTCTAGGGTACTGAGAAGCATCAATCTTATCGACCTGCCACTTAGTACCCATATACTCTGCATATATGATGTTTGAGCAATTCTCAATGAGGCGTGGATCTGTCAGTATAGACAGGGTGACATCATACTTAATGTTCCTGTTAATACTCTCTCCAGATGACTGCCTTCGATAATAATTATTCATAGCATCGCCATAATAATTACGGGCATATATCTTTTCTTCCCAGTACCCGGGTTTAGTCTCAACAGTTTTTGAATACCCTATTTCACCATACCATTTAGCCATTTTGAATTTCTCCTTATCTGATCTACTCAGACTTAACTGTTGCCAGCTTAGCTGTGGTAGATGTAGTTGAATCTGTAGTTACATACGTAACTGTAGCAACATTTTTCTTAACCTCGCATGATACAGGGAGATACTGAATGCCTGTGGCATCAACAATAACCATTCCCTTGATGAATGCGTCCTGAAGATCTGTTGCATTGATCTTCTCAGTACAGTCTGCATCTGCATATGCAAATGTGTCAGCCGCCTTTGTATAAACTTTTCGTGCGGCTACATTTGTATCTGTGGAATTCATGAAAATCTTATCCATTTCTGTATTCTCCTTTCATCGACTTAGGCTACTGGCTCCTCGAGAGCGATAGCTGAGTATGGCTTTGTGAGGGCTCCTGATATACGTGTCTCAAGCAGGTACTTGTATCTGTTGAAGTCAATATCGAAATCATCAAACTTTGTAACCTCGCCGCCCTTTGTAGCACCAAATGTGTAATCTGTAAGATTTACAAAGATGCCAAGGAGCTTATGCTTCTTAGACTTATCATCAACTCTTGTGAGTCCCTCAAACTGCTCTACGGTATGGATCTCGTTTACGTTGAGTGCTGCTGCAAGATCGGCCTTTGAACTGTAGATTCTTCTACCATTCAGATCTCTTGCAAGGAGCATTACGTTGAGTGCATGTGGTGTGCAGTAGTAATCTGGTGTACCGGATCCCTTGAACTGCTCTCTTGAGTACAGGGCAGCCTCGATAAGTGCCTCAGCGTAAATATAATTCTCACTGAAGTTAGCACCTGTGTTTGTACCCTGGAGCTTAGTCTTAGCGGCTGCAAAATCAACATCCTTCTTGATACAGTACAGCTCGTCATCATGCCAAATCGATCTGATATGATCTTCATGGATCTTATCAGGATCACCGTCATCTCTGCCGTCACCGACAAGTGCTGCCAGAGCAAGAGTCTCGTCAAGAGAATGTCTCATAAGATTCCACTGATACGAAACTACATCGAAATCTGTGATGTCAACTATGTCATCTCTCTGAAGCTCGTCCTTGATGTACACTGTCTGTGGATCTGTTGTTCTGCTAAGCAACTTAATCTGATTACCATCTGTCTTGTAGTCACCCTTCTTCTGATAACCCTGTGAAAGGGCCTTCTGTCTTGCATCAGCGTTTCTTGTCCTGATTCTGGTAAAAGGCGCCTTATGAATCTTGCTCATTACAGCGCCAATCCATGTCTGATCTCTCTCAAGAGTATCTGGCTCACCCTTCTTAATAAGTTCAAACTCTGGAAAGAGCTGCTCGACATCCTCATCTGCGAAAGCTCCATGTGCAAGAGTATCCTTGTGCTCTGCAACATAGTCTTTAAGTGCCTGTCTGAATGATCCAACATTACTCTGCTTTGCAGCCTTGATAATTGCTATCTCGTCTGAATGAGTAAGCGCTGTTCCCTCAGACATCTCTGCCTGATCGAATACGTTATGCTTGATTGTTCCCATTTCTCCATCTCCTTCTTTATTATCTTTTTTTGCCTGAGAAACTGCTGTTCCAACTAAGAAATCAACAACTTTCTTCTGCTCTTCATTTAATGTGTTATAAACATCCTCTACAGTCTTGTCGTCATCAGACTTACCTTCTGACTGCTCTGGTGTCTTTGTGTCCTTGTTATCCTCCACTGTTTTCTCCTTTTCTGTCTTGTCGTCTGAGTGATAGAGCACTAAACCTGCAACATCGTAATTTGCAACGAACGCATCGTCTTCTCCATCACCATGTGCTATTGCCCAATCGATAGTTGCCCCCGGATTAGCCCCTGCTAATACCAGGCTCAATTCCCTGATGATTCCGTGAACCACATTAGATCCTGCATGTTTCAACTTGTTCGCGTATATAGACAGAGACCTTACATCCCCATGCTTAACTAATTCCTTTGCGTGCTGTCCTTCCTCGGTGTTATTGAAGACACCGTACGCATACACACCATCTTCTCGGTTTTCGAGTACGGCATGTCCTAATACAGAATTCACCGAATCATGATCATGGTTCCAGACAATAGGAACTGTCACACCATCCTGATCTTTAAACGCGTCTTTCTTTATGATTCGACCATCACTACACACAAGATCATTTCGTGTAGCCCAACCACCAAAATCGTATTTACCCATTTTGATTTTCTCCTTCCTGTGTTGTTTTATCTGTATAATCCTGTGGGGTACTCTCGTTTGGCTGTGCGATATTGCTATTGATAAGCTGATCAGCCTTTGGATCTGGAGAAGGCATCATGCCGATGATCTGACGTATCTCATTTGACGTCATTATTTCGTTTCTTGTGAACTTGTCCGCTATTTCTGCAATATTGCTGACTGGGACTAACTTGAATGGGTCTTTGAAATACGTGATCGACTGCCCCTGTGTTATGGCAGTCTTTGTTAAGAACTTTCGTTTGAACTCATCTGCGATTGCTGATGCGATTGGTTCTATAGTTCTGCTGTTGTAGTTCAGCATGGTCTTCTCGTCTGCTGTACCATCGAGAATACTCTGAGTAATACCTAGCTGTGCATAAAGCTGTTCCTGAAGAGTCTCTATCTGCTTCAAAAGATTGTTTTCAAGAGATCTATTAAGCTGCGTTATCTTTTCGGTGCCGTCTGCATAGGCAATTCCATACTTAGATCCAGACAGCTGATCTTCGATTTCCTGACGTCTCTGATTCGCTTCTTTCCTCTTCTGTTCGGTTTTTATGATGTATGGTAACTGGATTATAAGATCGAGTTTTCCAGATGCCGTCTGTTCATCAGTTATGTCCAAAAGGCTTAACTTACGAGCAAGACGCTGATAGACTGAGTTATACTCGTTGATTACCGCGTACATCGGATTTTCTATAATCGCAACGTTACGCTTAGGAAGGATAATATCCTCTTTTCTACCGGTTCGTTCATTATAGAGTCGAATCTTAACTTTATATGGAAACCATTCTGTGATCTTACCGACTCGCATTGATGTGATATCATATGAATCGGTATCAGTCGGATCATAGAGTGTGTCCACAGGAACGACCGCTGCAACCCCTTCATCAAACATCGTGAGAACCGTATCTCTTATAAAAGAACGACTTGTCTGATCGATATTTGCCTCAAGGGTAAGGCATGTATTTAGCCCAGTATTCTTTTCAGATTTGAACCGGCCATTATCATCCAACTGACAATGTTTGAACCCTATCTGTTCAACATCTATTGCAATCCGGTTGAATATCGAGGTTATTATTGATCGTTCATTCCCTCGAGTTAATCGCACACGATCGGGTCGTGACGAATAACTGGCCCCCGCCGAATATCCAGATGTTGGGTCTTTATTCATAAATGCATTCCAGCCATTTTTTACCCTTTCGGGTAATCTGTATGTTGCCATTCATGTCCTCCTTAATCAAAAGCTTCACGATTAAGCTTATATGCAACATAGGCATCCATCATGGCCGCAACTGCATCTATCTTCTGCTCATATCGTTTCTTCAATAATTTTCTATTACCATTTGTATCCTCGAGGGTTATGCAATTACCCATGGCAAATGTCATAAGTTCCTCATCAAACAAAAGAAGTCTGTCCTCAGCCAATTTCTTCAACTCGCCAAGAGGTACAGACTCAGTCTTTGCTCCCTGTATTACTTTTTCTATTCCGAACGGACCATTTTCACGTTCCCATCTTTCTACAAAATCCCTTGCATTATATGGGTCAAAACCGAACGCTCTTACATCGTAGGAACACTGACAAATGTAACCGTCCAAGTCATCGTATACTTGCATCATGTCTAGTACCGTGCCTGGCATTACCATTAGACTGCCTTCCTTTATAAAAGTTTCATATTTCTGACGCATAGCCGCAGGGAGTTTGAATAATGTCTTTTCAGTTATATAGTTCCTGGTTTTTATACCAAAAGCCCCTGTTGATAATGGGAATAAAAATGTGAAAGCACAGAAATCATCACCTTGTGATAGATCTGCACCCATAGAACAAGGCATCTCCCAGAAATCTCTTTTACGATGTGGAAGTGTCTCATCATAGGTAAAGTAATATGTGTATCCTTCCATAGGGATACCGAAACGTTTTGCCAAAATATCATTACGTGTTGCTGGGGCTTTTTCAGCTCTCTCAACATCATCCTGGTATGTATCATATGTAACTGTCTTATCAAGATTAGGATTAGCTTTGAGCCACATCTCTGGCTTTGCTACTTCTTCGATGGAGTCGAGTTTATACCACCAGATTGATGTATGTGGTGCACTATACTCGCCCTTGAGAATCGACATCAATTCCATTTTGATTGTGTCACCGCTGCCGTTACGGACTGTTCCCTCTGAACTAATTGCCACTATGAGATAATCGTTATTGCTCGTGCTTGCGTCACCCTGTTCTTTAGCAGCTCCCTGTTCAATAGAACCAATAACGTCTTCACGTACATCACCAGACAACCACTCATCTATAGTTGCCACTTTGATTCTCATTCCCTGAAGAGCATCGATACTCATTGGCCTAATCTCAAGAATCGATCCGGTCAAGAAATTCTGAATACCTTTCTTGGTGCTTGCCAGCTTAACTCTACGAGCTTTTGAACCGGTTGTATTCTGTAATGATCCTTCTGTAAGGAATTTATACAATGGTCCTCTAGCCCTAGCTATTGCAGTTCTGAAAGGTGACATGACCTCTTCAGCCTGAGCCATTCTTGGCGCAACCGTGACCTGATGTGTCGTTGATTTATCGACATTGAGAAAATAATTCTGGATGCATGATGCATACATAGATTTAGCTGCACCTCTGGCAACTATGAGATACTGCTTTCGGACAAGTCGTTTCTTTATGCGTTTCTTTACATACCTGCCGCCACGATTATCTTTACCTGGAACATATATACTACGCTCGACAAAGTAGTACCAACCAAATATCTGCTCTGCCCAAAGCTTAAAAGTGAACAGCAAGTGTAGATCCTCACCATTGGTGAGTGTCAATTCGTTCTCGCAGTAATGTACGAAACCGTTTATGGCCTGGTCGTCATAATAAACTCCAGGATTAGCTATGAGTGCGTCGATTCGGTTCATTTCCATCTCTATCTCTTTGCAGACAGGAATTTTACCGGCTATGACATCATCTCGGAACTGACCATAATAAATAGGCGTCGCGGTGTTCGATAAACTCATGACATCACCTACTTATATAGTAGCGAACTTGACTTTTCCAGCTTTATCTATTATATGAGTAGTTAGCTTACCTATCTTGTCTGCATTCTGAGCAATGGTAAGGACTGCTCCTGTTACTGTTGTCGCTGTTGCTAAAGTTTTCATAAATTTATCCACTTGCCTTTTACCTTCGTTTGAATACTTTGCGTAATTGGATTCCATCTGATACCTATTCAGTCGGGATTTAAGTTCCGAATCACTCATACTCTTTACAGATTTGCTCGTATGTGCACGTCTATAATCGTCATGTATAAATGTATTACGTTCCTTTGCAGCTCTTTTTTTTCCAAATATATGTTGATACCATTTCATCCCAACTCTTCCGGAATGATAAAGTTCAGATGGGTATACTATATAATATTGTCTCATCTGGTTACCTCCTTTATTCGACAGCGACGTTAAGTCGCCATTCAAGTTCTGTTATTTGTCTATTGATGGATTCGGTTATTATGGAACTGGTAGGTGGATCAAAAAGTAGACGCACCTTTAAATAGATGTAGCTTTTTACAGCTTCAAGATTTGTAGAATCTGTTAGATACTCACTCCATGTCGTTGTCTTATCGCTTATGACAAAACCGTTTGGCGGGCCTACGCCTATCTGATTAAGTGAAAAGAACACAGTGTTTATGTGCATTACTACATCCTTATCGAACGGATCGTAGTCCTCTGGTATACCAAGGAGCTTCTTGACGGATGTTAAGATACTATCGTCCATATATACCTCCTATCTCTTCCACGGGCAAGTGTCATATCTTGATCTGGTAATTGGTTCAGATACAAGTAGACCCCTGTCTCCGTAATGTATTGCGTTATGTGTGTTTCTTGTTACTGAAATGAGATACTCTGGATCGAGCAAAATATCAGTTGCTTCCAGAATGTCTATCTTAGAAATTGGATTCATATGATGTATAAGAATATATTTATCAATCTCATGACCTGGCATAGATAAATCGCACGCATTATCTCGAATAATTACTTTATCTCTAACACTGCGCCATTCTTTTGATTTATAGAAATCCTGATTCAAATATCTATCGAATCCGAATGTGTCTTCCCCCACAATACCAGATAGCTTTAAATATTCAAATCGTTCCTCAAATGTCGGTATGGTGATTAGCTCTGAATATGTCCTAATCTTCATCGTAGTCATCACCTACTTCTCCAGAACCAGAGTAGTCCATCATGGCTGCGATAGCCTGTTTATAAAGTTCATCCTGCTCTTCTGAACTCTTAATACTATCTATCTTCGCCTGGTTCAGTTTTCCTTCTGATCGTAACTTTTCAAGTTCCAACTGATACTTTGATGTGCCAAGTTTGAGAAAATGACATATCAATGTATCGGAAGCCGTATTATCACGTATTCTTTGTTCGGCAGTATTCATGGCTAAAGATATGATCTGGTTTTCCCTCGCCTCGGGTGTAAGTGCAGGTCTAAAACTTTTAGGCTCTTCTGAGGTAGTTTTCTTGACCTTTGCCATGCTATCACCTGCTTTCAAATATGTTGTTATACACTTAGATGGCATTTGTAAGGACTTATGGGGCCTGTTCACGGATGGTTGGCGAACAAAAAATATGCAAACTTGAAAGGAGTTTTACTATAGGGATTTGTATATAGACGGAGGAGTATCTACGTCCCACCACAGGTTATCCCATAAACCCTTGCAAATATCATCTAAGCTGTTTTTCCAAATATTCCCCCGGGGAATTTTTGAGGAGGCCGGCGATGACGGGAGGGGGTGCATTTTTACAGACCCCCCTATGTCTTTTCACCCTCTATGTTGCGTTATTTATGCTGCATTGTCTTTCATTTCCACTTTTTTATAGAGATTGAATGGATCTGAAGTGATTATACTGTCTATTGCACGTTCAACTTCTCTATCATACTCAACCTGAGACATTCCATCAGAAATGTGGGTAATTCTTCCGAGATAGTTGCATGTATAATAACCTTTTTCTGTATCAAAGTTATTCCAATCATTAAATTCAGTAATTGGATTAAAAGGATTGTCAAAAGTTGTAATAGCAACTCGCTTGTTTGTATTTGCATTGATGTCTGCCATTTACTTCACTCCTTTCAAATACTTTGAAACTGTTGACGTTGAAACGCCAAGTTTGTCTGCAATTTCCTGCAATGTATAGTTAGACGCTGCGAGTGCTTTGATTCTGCTAACTTTTGCTGTGCTTAATTCAGAAGTCTGTTTTGGCATTGCTCTTTCTCTAAGCTTATCAGCATTCGCATTGTTGAGGATTCGCTGTAACATGTTGTTACTTATAGCACCAGCCTGAATAGCTTCCCATTCTTTGTCAGTGATGTTAATTTCTCTATCTCTTCTTGAAGATGCACCAACATCTACACGGCTGGCAACTATAGCCTGCTGAGATGCTTTTTTTATATCACTAACCTTGAGCTCCTTATTGTTTGCTTTCTTTTCGCCAACAATAACACTGGCCTTTCTCTGAGCAGCACGTTCTCTAGGAGCATTGAGCTCGGCGGTATTAAGCTTTTCCTCCAGACTCTTTACCTCTGACGCATACGTCTTCTTAGCCTCTTTAGACATAGCTATATTTTCTATATTTGCATAGTCTAGTCGAGCCTGGTTGGCCATAGCCTTCATACTATTAGCATAGTCTGCATACAGTAGCTCCATAGGGTGTCTAGCCTTGGATACTAATGTATTGGCGTCGTCTGTCTCAGCCATCTTAGTACTCTGCTGTTTCTTATAGTCCTTTGCATACTCTATGGTACCCGTCTTATCGGTATAGGTTACTTCCTTGGTCACGGGGTCTATATGCTTAACAGGGGTATACTTCTCTGCTGCTACTGGGTCGTCCTTCTTATACTTGATGGTTTCACCGGATGTAGTCTTGATACTAACCACGCCTGACTTACTCGTGGATCGCTTAGGATAGTACAGGTCCTCAGTGGTCTTGTATATGAGTGCTCCTTCTGGCTTGTTTGGGTCATACCAATCTTTGCCTTTTTGATTGATCTTTGGCGTACCTTGTCGCTTTGGTACTGATGTCTCGCCCTTACTTCTCGAAAGGATTGTAGCGGCACCGCCAGCCCTTACGAAATTTCCATTCTCATCGTATTTAGGTTGATAATCTTTTCTAAGAGCTGAAATGTTATTGTCATGTTCGCTCTGTTTATAGTCTAGCTTATGTTTCTCAGCATCAATAACCACCATTGAATGTCTAACTGCTGCTGCAAGCTTATCTTCTCCAGCTCCTGCAAGCGTCATATCTGTAATCAGATTTGAAATCTTCCCCATCTCGGTCTGAGTGTTCTTCATGATCCTGTACTCATGGCCATTACGATAGTAGTGCTTCTCTCCATTACTATCTACTTTGCACTCACCGCCATAAGCAACCTTAGGATCAAATCCCTCAAGCCCCTTCAAAGGATTTGTGGATGTGATCTTAACTTTTCCACCAGCGTCATGCGTTGGGATGCACATAACTGTATCACCATCAAAGTCTGCACCTGATAATCGCTCTGCAACTTTATTGTTAATGCCTATAGCATCCTGACTATCGCCACCAAGAAGTTTCTTAGCCTCTTTATGGTTATTATTTACAGTAAGTATAGGTATCTCAAATGTTCCACCATGTGGATATCGGATAAGTGCTAACTTAGTGCCAGTTTCATAATTAGGAGCGTACACTTCTGTGTCTTTCATCGTTGGGAATGCAATAATGACATGATACCTCTGTCCTGGAAGTGCTGCTGCCTGAAGATTAACCGCTGCTGAATCACAACCCTCTGCAAACTTCTGAAGATAGTGTTTTTTTATGACAGGATTAGTAAGGGACATAATCTCGTCATATTCTGCTGCTTTATCTGCCTTGGCAAGATCCAACTGTTTCTTTGCCATTGTTACTGACTGTTTGCCAAGGAACTGTGATGGTAGTGCATTCTTCCATTCTGTCCAGTCACCCTGATCGGCTCTTTTATTTATAAGACCAAGTTTTTCTTCTCCGGTCTTAGCATCTTTATACCAGTATTGTCCACCCTGGTCAGCATCTTTTATAAGAGATCCAAAAGGATTGTCTGGATCGCTCTTGATGTCTTTAAGGACTTCCATCTTCGGAACGTCCTTTGTTTTATTTGTATTAAATATAACATCAACACCATCTGGCATATCGTCAGAATATACTGCCATACCTTTGAGATACTTCTTACCGTCTACCATGATACGAACCTGTGCATATTTGGAATCACCAAGGCTAAGATCTTGGCATCCTCTACGAAGTTCTATTGTTCCGTCCTTTTCTATTCCACCATCTTCGCTATAACGAATCATAAGCCTCTTGGAATCAAGACTTTCTGGATATGTAAATTTACGATGGAATGTTTCACCGCCATCTGTTGAAAAATAGTCGGTCAAAGGTTTGACTTTATCCAGATCATATATTTCTGAATGTGGTATATCTGGCTTAGTAAGAACTTTCTGAGTAGTCATCTGGTTTGGATTAGTCGCCTGTGGGAATCTGCCATTGTATATATGGTATCCTTCTCTTTCCAAAATAGTTAATGCCTGATTCATCTTCTCTTCTGAAATATGAAGTTCTCGCTCAACACCCTTACCAACATCAACCATACCCTTCTTATCAACCTGCTCTCTCATGAAATCAGCAGCATTCCTAGCCTGTTTCATTCGACTCTCAGAATCTGCATTGAGTAGTGATCTGACTGTGGATTCAGATATACCCATCTGTCTTCCAATCTCTGTAGCACCAAGGCCATCTTCTTTGAGTGACTTAGCTCTTGCTACATCGAGCATTCTTCTCTCATCCTTACAAAGAGACTTCTCAGTTCTATACTGCGTTGTTGTCATACCAAAGGTATTTCTTATATTATCCGGAGTTTCTTCCCAGCCATCTTTCTTGAGTGATTCAACTCTACTCAAAAAATCATCGCCATGCTGATATGGGTTTTCTCCGGACCCCCAAGGATATCTGCCAGAACGTCTCGGCATTCCGTAATGCTCAAGAACCTCAGCATCTACAGGTTCTGAACCACATCCCAAATTCGATTTTATTTCATCTGAAATTGAACTCATGATTTAAGCAGCCTCCTTTTCTAACTTTTCAAGAAGTTTGTCGAGGTGAATTATCTTGTCCATGATCGGAGCAATCTCCTCTGCTGTCGGATTATGAACCAGCACTTCATCCTGCTTGTATAGCCGGAGTTCCATCTCAATGTCGCCAGGAGCAACATGATACTCAAGACAAAATAAAGCAGCATAAACCTCCAGCTGCTCGATATGGTCTTCGATCTTTCCAGACTTACCAGTCTTTAAATCGTGAATTCGTAATACATTATTCTTGAAAGATATGGCATCCGCTGTGCCAAAAAATCTCTCAGAATAAAATAAAACAACCTCTGTACTCATCTTGAATCCAATTGCATCATTTACATATGCATTCAGAGTCTTCTTTGTACGGGGTTGTTTAATCCCAAGGTCTATTGTTTCTTTAGCCCATGCATGGAGCCTTGTTCCAAGCTGTGCCATTTTCAGGTTTCGATACACCTCAATTGCTTTGGTATCGTCATACCTGAGCCACGAGCTTTTACTCGCCGAGAAAGGCGCGTGAAGGCCTTCCAGTTTCAAATGCTGATTGAAGTTCATCTAAAATTTCCTCCTTGTTCTCTGGGTAAATAAAAGCAGCATATGACATCTTATCCATAAGGTTTACATAGTAATCCTGATTTGGGCGATGACTTGCTCTTTTGCTCTCTTTACCTTCCAGTGCTGCCCATTTGTCCCTATACAAAATAAGCAGGTCTGGTATTCCCTGTCTTTCTGTGGCATCCAGATGTATCACCATACTTCCTGGAAACCGATGTTCAATTTCTTTTTTTAGATCCGCCTTGAATTTTCCTTCAGGTGTCACTAAAACATTCCTCCTTTCATTTTCAGAAAGAAAAATAGAAGCACACATAAATATGGCGCTTCTTACCTCTCTCTCTATAAAAGGGGATGTATTTGCCGCGAGCAAAAAATAATAGGGATTGTGTCTGCTGCGAAAAAAGAAGAGCCGTTGTAAATTTAACGACTCTCCCGATTGAGATAGATTTTTTTTACTTGTCTTCGTTGTCATAATTATTAATATATTTGTTCATTTCCAAAGCGTTGTCTATAACAGCTTTGTCATATGCCTTCTGTGCTTCGCACCCTTCCTGAAATCCATCTATATGTCCTTTTCCATAGCCATGATTATGTATAACCAATATGCTCCATAATGTTATTGCCATAGAACCAGCACCGACTATAATATCTTCCTTATGCTCCTTAACATACTCCTTCGCTTTCTCTTTAAAATTACTCATAATAAAATCCTCCTTTTGAATCATTAAAAAGTTTCTATCTCATTATAGAAAATGTATTTGACGCGAATTGTGCAAATACTAACCGATATGTGCCATATTGTCTCACAACTCCTCTGTATTGCTATTAAGTACTTTTGTATAATTAATACATAAACTTAACAGAGAGGAGGTGAAACAATATGAGTAAACATAATATACCTGATGATAACCCTTTAAAAAGATATACCGTAATAGAACCTGATGATTCTGGGTCTGAAATTATGACAAAAATGTATAATGCTAGCGACGAAGACCTTCATAATATTCCTAAAAATATGGAAGATGGATACGATGAAGCTTTCGAGGACGGTGTTCGTAATACTTTAGTAGCATTTGCCATTTTGGGTGGTGTAGTCGGAGGTATATACGGTGCATATCAAAGTTTTATTAAACCTAAAATGATAGAGCACAAGCAACACAAAGCACAAAAACAGCTTCAGGCAGCCGCCGGACCTGTCTCTTATACACATCTCCGAGCCCACGAGACTCGACGTCATCTC